>Ga0209535_1000455_pt1 | contig 28937 bp, 43 predicted proteins | sample LinPmetageLP28_FD_184041 | JGI IMG/M metagenome (GOLD analysis project Ga0209535, IMG submission 184041) | Marine viral communities from the Pacific Ocean - LP-28 (SPAdes) (version 2) | ecosystem: Environmental > Aquatic > Marine > Oceanic | place: Pacific Ocean | collected 2009-08-22
AAGAAACATACAACTGGTATGGACCAGGAGTAAGAGTATTAATAGAAAGGATAAGCTAATGGGTAGACCGACATTAACAATACAAGACTTCGATAAAGCTGTTGGACCACATGGTAAATTACTGTATAAAATAGCTATTGATAATAACTTAACTATACAGCAGCTGGCAGATGCACTTACATGTAGTCCTTCAAACATTATTAGTATCATGAAAGGTATACATAACTTAGGTGCACCAAGACTAAAAGAGTTAAAGAACTTATATAAAATTAATACATTAGGGAGTTACTAACATGGGTAGATTCAAACAACAATGCATACAAGAACAATACGATTTCTTTGATGATTGTGTAGACTTAATGCAAGAAAGCGAAACAATTCATGAATTCTATGCTAAGTTTGCAGCAGCAGAAAAAGATGGAGACCTAGTAAGACCTGAACATATGTCAATGACTGAGTTTGAAGAGATGGCAGCTGAAGCTTGGGAAGATGTATGGTCAGATTATAATGAAGCTTTAAAACCACTAGCATAAAATGAAAGGAAATAATATGTGTAGTTTAATGGACGTAACAGAAAAAGATATTAATACATTTAAATCTTCTATTGAAGTGACAAATGAAACACCAGTACCAAGTATTATGAAAGACGTTAAGTGGTCTTGGGCTGTTGATATATTAGAAAGACATATCGTGCATAAAGAATATATTAGCTCACGAAGTTTACTTACTGCATTAGAAAGAATTAAATGTGGTTAGAGACTTCCAACGAAAGTGTGTGAAGTGTGGTGCAACATCAGTCTTTATCGAATTAGATGAAGGCTGGTGCCCACCATGTTACAAACGTAAATTTATAACGGAGAAAACAAATGAACAACTTAGATACAAACCTAAAGAAACTACAAGAGCTAGCAGTTGAAGTACACTACACTAAAAACTTTACTGCAGTTTTAGATTTACTACAAAAAGTACTAGACAATCAAGATACTATCGTCTGTAAAATCAATGACTTACAAACAAATGTTGAGGACATTAGAGAGAGGATGATAACAAAATGATACTAGATAAAAAACTGTATGGTAGTTGGGAAAACAAACATACATGGAAAGACCATAAAGAATTACGAGATAAGTGTAGTGAAGATAATCTAAATGATTTGACACATATGCTTGGAGAGAATTGGACTATCGTACCGATTGATACTATTAATGGATTGATACGACAGTTTAATAAAGAGGTGTTGCAGCATGAAGTAGAAACTTCTGTTGCAGCTTTTAATAAACTAAAATGAAGGAGACAATATGTCACATAACGTAGAAACTATGGCTTATGCTGGGGAGTTACCTTGGCATGGGTTAGGTGTACCTGTATCAAATGATATGAGTGCATACGAAATGATGGAAGCAGCACAGTTAAACTGGACTGTTAAGAAAGTACCATTGTATAGAGAATTTAAAGGTAACTTAGCAGGTGCTTGGAAAGACTATACTAAAGAGTATCGACCAATAGATAATAAGATGGCACTGATAAGAGAAGAAGATAACACTGAACTAGATGTTGTAGGTAAGAACTGGCATCCTGTTCAGAATCAAGAAGCCTTTGATTTCTTTTATGACTGGGTCGAAGAAGGGAAGATGGAAATGCATACAGCTGGTTCATTAAGTAATGGCAAGATAGTATGGATACTTGCTAAAGTTAATGAAACATTTGAGGTAGTTAAAGATGATGTTGTTGAAAGTTATATGTTGTTTACTAATCCTCATTCATTTGGGACTTCTCTTAATGTTAGGTTCACGCCAATTAGGGTTGTCTGTAATAATACTTTACAGCTTGCTCTTGGTCAGCATAGTAATGGTATACGCTTAGACCATACTAAGAAGTTTGACCCACACATGGTTAAAGATGCACTTGGATTAGCTACTAATAGTATGATACAGTATAGTGACCAAGCTAAACATCTTGTTAATAAGATGAGTACTAAAGAAAGCAGAGATGAATACTTTAGTAAGTTATTTCCTATGACACATCACGAACAAGAAGTTAAAGGTTATGTGCGTAGTAAGAAAGCAGCTTATGCTAATAGGTTACATAACAATGGTACACCTGGTGCAGGACTAGTTAAAGATTCTTGGTGGGATACATTTAATACAGTTACATATATGTATGACCATAAGCTAGGTAAAAGTAATGCATCTAGAGTAAGAAGTTCTTGGTATGGTGATGCAAGTAAGTCTAAACAAGAAGCATTAACTAAAGCATTACAGTATGCTGATGTAGCTTAATAATAAAATATGGTGCAGATATGAAACACGTACAGGAAACTGCTTAATTCGATTCCTGTCCCTTCTAACTGGGTATAAACAAAGCCATTAACTTAAAAGGAGATTGACATGGGAACATGGCACATAGATAAAGACAGACTAAAGCAGATACTTACTAAGCCTATTAAGAATAAAGATGGTACTGATAAGCTAGGTGATGGACTAGGTGATGATAGCTTTTATGATTTCTTATATTACTTAAATCAAAACCATGGAGAAAATTATATAATTAATACAGAAGTTATAGACTGGTTAGCTACACCTGATAGAGAAAAACTAGTATGGTTACAGCCATCAGATGTTGATGACATAAAAAATAATACTGTTACATATAAATATGGTAAACCTACTACATCACCTAGCTTATTAGAGAATATAGAAAATGCAATAGAAAATAAAATCTTACCACAAATAGGTGCAGTATCAGGAGATAAAAAATGAGTAAAAGATTTAATCAAATAGAAGCACAACACTTTGCATCTTTAGTGCAAGAAATAAATATATCTAAATATTCTCAGAAAGAATTTAGAGATACAGTAGAAGAAATATATATGTGTATCTTTAGACATAATACTAAAGGAGAATATGTAGTAGAAACTATGCCTTATGATAAAACTATTTGGAAAGTTTCTAAACATAATCAAACTGCTGAAGAAGCATTAAACATAATAAAGGAAAGTTAAATGAAATGGACAGTTACTATTACATTAGCTTTTAAAAGAAAACCTACTACTAAAGATGTACATTTTAAGTTGTTTGATTTCTTAATGCATAATAAAAAAGATTATGTACTAATACGTAACAATAATAAGGAGAATGAAGATGAAGGTTAAAGAGTTTATAAAACAATTAGAACTTTGTGACCCAGACAGTCCTATACAGTTTTATTTTTTAGACAATTATAATTTAAATAATTGTAAACTAGAAACTGTTATAGAGGCTGATGGACAAACTGAAATAACGATAGAGGAGAATAAAGATGAAAGATAATTTAAAGAATGTATTACAAGAAGCAAGTATATCTATTGCTGCTTGTTTAGATGAACCTACTTCAGTTAAATCAAAAGATTTAGAACATATACAAAATCTAATATCTAAGATAGAAAGTTTTATTAGTTTAACAGAATCTATATTAACAGGAGATATTGTAAAAAGAAATGATACAGAACCTAAGTATACATACATATATGGAGATGAATGTTCTGATGTATGGAGTAGTTTAGGTTTTACTATACATGATGATGACGATAGAATTAAATTACAGTTTGTTAAATATGAAGAGAGAGGTAGCTATGATTAAATATGAATATGAAATAATAAAAACAAAAAAGATTGTTGATAGATATACTATGACTTCTACTGATAAATTATCTATTGATGAAATAGAAGAACTAGTACGTGAAGAATTTGTATTTGTAGGACAGTCTAATAAGTATGACTTAGAACATATGACTACAGAAACTAAATACATAGGTAGAGATGATACACCAAGTAATATTAATGTAGTTAAAGGATATGGAGATGTAAATCATGAAGACTAGAATACATATTAACCAACACGTTATTAAATCTAATCATAAAAATGATAGAAGAGAACCTGTTATTACTGTTAAGAATTATAAGAGTAATACATATGCTCACGAAGTAAAGATACTTGGTGAGAGTAAAGTTATATACAGTCCTGATAAGCCTTTGTCTTGTGGTGCTAAGGTCTGGATAGAAACAGATGCAGAAGTAATTGTACTGCCCATGTCAGCAGTACGTAAAAATGATAATATAAAAAGGTAGGTAGTTATGAGTAAAAAATATAAATACACATATAGATTTAGTGAGCAGACAGTAGACACTAGATACTACAAGGTAGAATCTTATACTAAACTTACTAGATGTGAGATGCAAGATTTAGCTTGGTCAGTAGAACAAATAGACGGTGAAAGCTTTAGATGTAATGAAGGTACAGCTACCTTTGAAGGTACTGAAATTGGAGATGATGCACAGTATCAAATGGAAGAAGGTCAAGAAGATTTATTAGATGATGATATTACAGATAGGACTTAGCAGATGGATAAAGAAACTGAACGTAAACGTAGAATGAAACGTACTGGTCACTGGTTCGCACCAGCACATAAAGACAAGACACTATGGTTAAACTATATCTTTCCAGTAGTGTTAGTTATATCACTGATATGCTTAATACTAGTACGTAATTAGTGTGATTTTCTTATCTTTATTTTTTTATTTTATATTATTAATATATATGCTATACTTAAATAGCATTACTACAGGAGAATAATAATGAATATTAAAGATGCTTATGTTATAGCTCACGCTAGTCCTTTTGAAGATGAGATACCTGATTATTTAGTAGATGATTTTCAAATGCCAATGAAGTTTAAATCTATTGAAGAAGCTACTAATTTTATATTAAGTATAGCACCAATAGATTTTGATTTAAGTTCTAGTTTAATTAAAATATATAGGATACATTAATATGACACAACAAAGAGAAGACTTATATAAAAAAAATATTAAAGACTTACAAGAGCAACTGAGCAGAGCTCATATAAGAATAAAAATATTAACAGAAGAGTTACATAATTTACGTAGAAAAATAAACCCAGAAGCTGCGTTTACTCCAGGTATTAGCTGGGCAGAAAAGGATATTAAACATGATGACTAATACGAATGAACAGTGCTCATTAACTCCAGAAGAACATTGGAAATTACATCAAGGCGTATGGAAAACTATGGGATGTAATATGGTATTGTATTCTAAATTTTATAAAGATAAATATTCTTATGTTGACAAGAATAATAAATATAAATATACTTATTATACTAAAGATAAAAGAGTAGAAAAAGTAAGGTGGATACATGAGCACAAATCTCTGGGATAAAGATAGAAATAGAATGTTCTGGGCTTTTGTAAAGGAATATCAAGAAGAAGGTTATACTAAACAAGAAGCTAAAAAGTTAGCTAAGAAAGAAGTTAATGAAGTTATGGAAGATAAAAATAGTTTTGTTAATGAACTATATAAAACTGTATTGGATAATAATGATTAGGAGATAAAATAAAATGAATGATAAAATGAACGATAAAGTAATTAAACAAGGAGCATGTACTAATTGTAGTTCAAGTGACGCTAATACACTGTATGAAGATGGACACTGGTACTGCTTTTCATGTAACACTTATACATCATCAGAAAGGAAACAAATGAACAATAATAATAATGTAACACCTGCACCTATAAGAGGTGTAGTTAAAACTAATTTTACTCAAGGACATACTGAAGCACTACATGATAGAAGAATAAATAAAGAAACCTGTAGTAAGTTTAATGTTGCTGTACGTAAAGACAATGACAATAATATTACACAACATATATATAAATACTATGATAGTAATAATGCACATGTAGCATCTAAGGTACGTAACACTAAAGAGAAAGAGTTTTGGGCTGAAGGTTCTATATCTACAGCAGGTCTCTTCGGACAAAACTTATTTGCAGCAAGAGGTAAGTTTGTTACCATCACTGAAGGTGAGATAGATTGTATGTCTGCTTATCAAATGATGGGTGCTAAGTGGGCTTGTGTTTCTGTTAAGACAGGAGCAGCAGGTGCAGTAAGAGATTGTAAAGCATCTTATGAATACTTAAATAAGTTTGAAACAATTATAATTTGTTTTGATAATGACGAACCAGGTAGAGCAGCAGCATCTAAAGTAGCTCAACTCTTTGAACCTAACAAGTGTAAGATTATGCGTATGGATTATAAAGATGCTAATGAGTATACACAAAGAGGAGAAAGTAAAAAGTTCTTAGATGCATGGTGGGATGCAGATGTATATACACCAGCAGGTATTATTAATCTTAAATCATTACAAAGTTCTTTATATGAAGAACAAAAGAATGATACATGTTTGTATCCTTGGCAAGCTCTTAATGATAAGACCTATGGTATGAGGACAGGTGAGTTAGTTACCTTTACTGCAGGTGCAGGAATGGGTAAATCATCTGTAACCAGAGAACTTATGCATCATATACTTACTGCTACTAATTCTAATATAGGTGTATTAGCATTAGAAGAAAATATTAAGAAGACTGCATTTAATATTATGTCTGTTGAAGCAGGTGCTAGGTTATACATTAAAGAAATTAGAGACCAACACACAAGAGAACAATTAAAGAAGTGGGAAGATGCTACTATAGGAACTGGTAGGTTCTATGCCTTTGACCATTTTGGTTCTATACACAATGATGAAATACTAAATCGTGTACAGTACATGGCTAAAGCTTTAGATTGTAAATGGATTATCTTAGACCATCTATCTATCTTAGTTAGTGGACAAGAAGGAGATGATGAAAGAAAGTCTATTGATATTCTTATGACTAAGCTTAGAAGTTTAGTAGAACAAACAGGTGTAGGTTTATTATTAGTATCACATCTAAGAAGACCAACAGGTGATATAGGTCATGAGAATGGTAGAGAAGTTACACTATCACATCTTAGAGGCTCAGCTTCTATTGCACATCTTAGTGATTGTGTTATTGCTCTTGAACGTAATCAACAAGCACATGATTCTATGACAGCTAATACAACTATGCTTCGTATCTTAAAGAATAGATATACAGGTGATACAGGAGCAGCAGGTAATCTTCTTTATGATAGAGCAACAGGTAGATTAAAAGAATTAAAAGATAATAAACTTGACGACACTAATCAATTTAATGTAGACTAAATAAAAAGGAATATAAAATGAATAATAAAATTATACTAGAAATATTAGAACTATGTCAAGATGAATCATATAAAAATAATTTTCTTAATAATATTAATACTCCAGATGCTTTTACAAGAGGATTACTTGCTGGTCATAAAGAAATAGCTATTAAAATTTTAGATATTATTAATGAAGGAAATAAGAATTTACATGGTGTTAAAAATGTAATGTATAATAGACATAAATTAAAACTAGTAGTTCCTAATGAAAATCCAGATAGAATAAAAGAACCAAAAATGTGGAAACATTATTGTGAAGAAGAAGAAACTGAAATAGAAGTAAGTGAAGGAGAAGCTTGTAACTGGTGCGAAGAAGAAGAGGAGGATTAAAATGGCGGCAATAGTTGATATAGAAACAGATGGTTTTAAAAATGAAGCTACTCAGATACATTGTATTGTAGCTAAATGTTCTAAGACTAATACGATTAAAAAGTGGGTACAAGAAGAATGTAAAGACTTTAAAGATTGGAGTAAGAATGTACATTCATATGCTATGCATAATGGTTTATCTTTTGACGCACCTTTATTAAATAAATTTACTGGTTCGTCTATTGAACCTAATCAAATAAGAGATACTTTAATAGAATCTCAACTGTTTAATCCTATAAGAGAAGAAGGACATGGGCTAAATGCATGGGGAAAGAAGTTAAAATTTGAAAAGGGAGACATGAATTCTTTTCATACTTATTCTCCTGATATGCTTACGTACTGCACACAAGATGTTAACTTAACTCATAAAGTAATGAATGAATTAGATAAAGAAAAAGGTAAGTTCTCTAATGAGTCTATAGAATTAGAAAAGAAAGTTAGAGTTATAATAGATAAGCAAGAAGAGAATGGATTTACTTTAGATTTAAGAAAAGCAATGACATTAAAAGCATCTTTAGAAGATGAAGCTAATAATTTAGTTAATGAAGCTACAGAAATATTTCCACCTGCAGAAGTGCAACTAAAAACTAAAGTTAAATATATACCTTTTAATATTGGTAGTAGAAAACAAATAGCTGAACGTCTAATAGAAAAAGGATGGAAACCTAAACTTAAAACTGATAAAGGTAATGTAATAGTAAATGAAGAAGTATTAAATAATATTGATATGAAAGAAGCTAAAATGTTTTCAAGATATTTACTACTACAAAAAAGAGTATCACAAATTAAATCATGGATAGAGTTATGTGATGATGATAATAAAGTACATGGTAGAGTAATGACATTAAAAACTGTTACAGGACGTATGGCACACAACTCTCCGAACCTTGCTCAAGTACCTGCTATCTATTCTCCTTATGGTAAAGAGTGTAGAGATTGTTGGACTGTCTCTGACTCTTCTAAATATACATTAGTAGGTACTGATGCGAGTGGATTAGAATTAAGATGTTTAGCACATTATATGAATAGTGATGTCTTTACTAATGAACTACTTACAGGTGATATACATACAGCAAATATGAAAGCAGCAGGATTAACTAATAGAGACCAAGCTAAAACATTTATCTATGCTTTTCTTTATGGTGCAGGTGCAGCTAAAATAGGTAAAGTAGTAGGAGCAGGTCCTAAAGAAGGACAAAAATTAGTTGATAAATTTTTATCTAACTTACCAGAGCTTGCAGACTTACGTACTGAAGTACAAGAAGCATCAGTTCAAGGAGTTATTAAAGGATTAGATGGTAGAGTCTTTCAAATACGTAGTCCTCATAGTGCTTTAAATACTTTACTACAAGGAGCAGGTGCTATTGTATGTAAACAATGGTTAGTATCTATGATAGAAATGATTACTGCTTCTGGTATTGATGCTCACTTAGTAGCATCTGTTCATGATGAATATCAATTTGAAGTTAATCATAGAGATGTACAAAAGTTTGGTCAGATAAGTAAAGAATCTATTAAACAAACAGAACAAATATTAAAACTTAATTGTCCTTTAGATAGTGAGTGGAAGGCAGGATTAACATGGGCAGCAACACATTAGAACCAAAGATAAAAGATAGAAAGAAATTTGATTTAGATTTAAAGTATGGTCAAGTTAAAGAAAAAATTGTAGCAGATATGTTACAAGATAAGAAAATAGAAGTGAAATCAGAAAGAGGTATGTGGTTAAAGACAGGTAACATAGCAATAGAATATGAAAGCTATGGTAAACCTAGTGGTATAGCAGCTACTGAATCAGACTATTGGTTTCATAATCTATGTGTAGATGAAGACGTATATGCAACACTAGTTTTTAAAACTGATATGCTTAAACGTATTGTAGAACAAACAACTGATAAGAAAACAGTATCTGGTGGAGACCATAATGCAAGTAAAATGTATCTAATAAATATACAAAATATTTTTTCTTCAGATATTATTAAAAAAAGTATTGACATTAATAATTAAATATATAATAATAATTTTATTAATAACAAAAGGTACATAATTATGTATCTTATAACAGTAAAAAGGAGTTAATTAAATATGACAGTTATAACAGGAAAAGCTTATTGGGCATCCGTAGTATCACCTAACAAAACATTTGATGTAGATGGTACTTGGACGCTTGATGTTTGTAACTTAGATAAAAAGAACATTGAAATGGTTAAAGCTGATGGACTTACTATTAAGAACAAAGGTGATGACCGAGGAGATTTTGTTACAATTAAAAGAAAAGTTAAAAGAAAAGATGGGAATGAGAATGCTGCACCTATAGTAGTAGATGCTCAAAAGAGACCTCTTGCTCTTGATATATTAATAGGAAATGGTTCCTTAGTTAATGTATTATACTCTACATATGATTGGGAGTTTAAAGGTAGGAAAGGTACATCAGCTGACCTTAAATCTGTACAAGTAACAGACCTTGTACCTTATGAGTCAGGACCAAAAGAAGACTTTGATGTAGTTAAAGATGGATATACTTCAAATGAAGAAACTTCTGCAGCTTTTGCATAATTCCTAACAAAGGAATAGGGAGTAGTTTTAGTTCATTTTACTGCTCCCTTTTTTACATATGAAAAACATTGATACATTAGTAAACGATATCTATAGCCTATTTGATTTAACAAACAGACCAGACTTATCTAAGACAGAAGCAAATAAAATTCTAGAACAATTAGGAAAAGAAATAAAAGAATGTCTCTTTGATTATTTATACAATGAACCTAGAGGAAAAAATAATTTAAGATTATCTGCTATAGGAAAACCAGACAGACAACTATGGTATGATATGAAAAATAGTAATAAAGAAAAACAATTTACACCTGCTACTAGAATAAAGTTTTTATATGGACATATGTTAGAGTCTTTACTTATAGCTTTAACTAAATTAGCAGGACATACTGTTACGGAAGAACAAAAAGAAGTTAAGGTACAAGGTGTTGTAGGACATCAAGACTGTAGAATAGATGGAGTATTAGTTGATGTTAAAAGTGCATCAGCTTCTGCTTTTAAAAAGTTTAGTCATGGTACGTTAAGAGAAGAAGACCCTTTCGGTTATATAGCACAGATATCAGCTTATGCTGAAGCTCATGGAGATAAAGAAGCTGCTTTCTTTGCTATTGATAAACAGAATGGTTCACTTGCTTTACTTAAACTACATGATATGGAGATGATAAATGCTAAAGATAGGATTCAACACCTTAAAAAAGTTGTGGTACAAGATGTTAAACCTCAGAGGTGCTACCCTGATGTACCTGATGGTGCTAGTGGTAACTTTAAACTTTCGATTGGTTGCGTATACTGCTCTTATAAAAGAGAATGTTGGGCTGATGCTAATGAAGGTAAGGGACTACGTGGTTTTAAATATTCAAAAGGCATTAGACATCTTACACAAGTTAAAAAATTACCTAATGTCGAAGAAGTAAATGTTTCGTAGCAAGTCAGAAGAAAAGATATATAACTTACTTATAGATAAAAAGATAGCTCACGAATACGAAAAAGGTAAAATAGAATACGAATGGTTAGAACAAAAAAGATATATTCCAGATTTTATATTAAAAGAAAATGGAATTATATTAGAAGTTAAAGGTAGATTCGTAAGAGAAGATAGAAAGAAACATTTGTTTATAAGAAAACAAAAACCAGAATTAGATATAAGATTTATATTTGATAATCCAAAAGCTAAATTATATAAAGGTGGTAAGATGACTAATGGAAGTTGGTGTATCAGACACAATTTTAAATATTGTTCTTTAAGAGAAGGGATACCTGAAGAGTGGGTTAATGAAAGAAAAACAAGAAATACTATACACAGAATATTTGCAGAAATCATTTAGTGATTGTCCTACTGAAAGACTTTTATTCTTATCAGTAATACTTCAAGCATTACTAGATGCAACAAAGCCTGAAGCATCTAATGAAACTGAAATAAGTATTGTAGCTAGAGACCAAGCTAAAGGATGGTTCTTTTCTACTGTAGGTGTTACTTGTTCTAACTTTGAATACATATGTGATAGTGCTAACTTAGATTCTAAATACGTTAGAGGATTTGCATATAAAGTTTTACAATCAAAAGAAGTTAAGTATGTAAGAAAAAGAATTAATAAGTTATTATCTAAATGAGTTGACTATGAATGTACTAATGGTATACTTCAACTCAAGTTATGATGTAAATATATTTTTTTTACTAGTAGGAATAAGTATAGGGTTGCTAATTGTTTTAGTAGCCTATTTTTTATCAAAATTATAAAGGAAAATAAAATGGGACAAATGGATGATGCAATCAGAGAAACAGTTAAAGATAAAAAAGATTTTAACAAAACAAATTTAAAAGAAGTTGCTATAAGAGGTAAACAAGTAGGAGGAAATCATTATAAAAATTTAAAGATTCAACCTGTAGATTATATTGTAGCAAATAATTTAACTTTTTTAGAAGGAAATAGTATTAAATATGTGACAAGAGCTAGGCATAAAAATAAAGGTAGAAATGTAATTGAAGATTATGAAAAAGGAATTCACTGTCTACAGTTAGCAATAGAAAAATATAAGGAGCAGTTTAATCATGAGTAATTATTTACCTACAGATTATCAAACATTTATACATGCATCTAGATATGCACGTTGGTTACCTGATGAAGGTAGAAGAGAAAGCTGGATTGAAACAGTATCTAGATTTAGTAACTTCTTTCAAGGACATTTAGATAAAAATTTAGGTGTTATATTACCTCCAGAAATATGGAGAAGAATAGAAGATAGTATCATAGGACTACAAGTAATGCCTTCAATGAGAGCATTGATGACAGCAGGTCCAGCACTAGAAAGAGAAAACATATCAGGATATAATTGTTCTTATGTACCTATAGATAGTCCACGTTCTTTTGATGAGATACTTTATATACTTATGAATGGTACAGGTGTAGGATTCTCTGTTGAAAGAGAAGGAGTTTCTAAACTACCTACTATACCTGATAGAGAGTTTGAACATACAGAAGATGTAATATCTATAGCTGATTCTAAAGAAGGATGGGCTAGAGCATTTAGAGATTTAATATCTTTTCTTTATACTAATAGAGTACCTAAAATAGACCCAAATAAAATAAGACCTGCAGGTGCAAGATTAAAAACATTTGGAGGTAGAGCTAGTGGTCCTCAACCCTTACTTAATTTAATTGATTTTACTATTAATAAGTTTAAAGAAGCTAAAGGTAGAAAGTTATCTTCTATGGAGTGTCATGATATTGTATGTAAAACTGGTGAAGTTGTAGTTGTTGGTGGTGTACGTAGGTCAGCTCTTATATCTTTATCTAATTTATCAGACCAACGACTAAGAGTTGCTAAGTCTGGTGCTTGGTGGGAGACAAACCCTGAGAGAGCATTAGCTAATAACTCAGTAGCTTATACAGAAACACCTGATGTAGGTATCTTTATGGAAGAATGGTTAGCATTATTTAAAAGTAAATCAGGTGAACGTGGTATTTTTAACAGAGTATCTGCTCAAGCAAAAGCTAAAGAAAATGGTAGACGTAAAGCAGACTATGCATTTGGTACTAACCCTTGTAGTGAAATTATACTTAGACCTAATCAGTTCTGTAACTTAACTGAAGTAGTATGTAGACCTACTGATACAGTAGAAACTTTAAAAGATAAGATAGAAGTAGCTACTATATTAGGTACAATACAAGCTACACTTACTAACTTTGGTTATCTAAGAAAGAGATGGAAAGATAATACAGAAGAAGAAAGACTACTTGGTGTATCACTAACAGGTATCATGGATAATAGTATACTATCTAGAATAAGAACTACCTTACCAGAAACACTACAGTCTATGAGACAAAAAGCTGTGCTAGTAAACAAAGAGTGGGCAGAGAAGTTAGGTATACCACAATCAACAGCTATTACCTGTGTCAAACCTTCAGGTACAGTAAGTCAATTAGTAGATAGTGCTAGTGGTATACATGCTAGACATAATCCTTACTACATTAGAACAGTAAGAGGAGATAAAAAAGACCCATTAACAAAGTTTATGGCAGAGCAGGGTATACCTTGTGAAGATGATGTAATGCAACCTAATAACTCTGTATTTTCTTTTCCTATGAAAGCAGATTCTAATGCTATCTTTAGACATAGTATGTCAGCATTAGAGCAGCTAGAAATATGGAAGTGTTATGCAGAGAATTGGTGTGAACATAAACCTTCTGTAACTATATCAGTTAAAGAACATGAATGGATTAATGTAGGTAACTGGTGTTGGGATAACTTTGATTCATTATCTGGTATATCATTCTTACCTTTCTCTGACCATACATATCAACAAGCACCTTATCAAGACATAGATAAAGCAACCTATGAAGAGCTTATTTCTAAGATGCCAAATAATATTAACTGGTCTGAGCTTAGTAAGTTTGAGAAAGAAGATACAACAAAAGGTTCTCAAGAGTTAGCATGTACTGCAGGTTCATGTGAGCTAGTAGATATATAAATATTTGTTGACTTTATTAGATAAATAATTTATAATTAGAACACTACAATATTATATTACAGGAGATAGAATGGGAACAATAAAAAAAGAAATGACTAATACAGTATACATTGGTTATGATTCAAGAGAACATACAGCTTATGAAGTTTTAAAGTTCTCAATAGAACGAATAGCAACTAAAGGTGTACGTGTTGTACCAATTAAAAAAGATGTTGTTGAAAGAATGGGATTATATAATAGAAAATTTAATTCTATAGGAGGACAATCTTTTGATGAGATAGATGGGAAACCTTTCTCTACTGATTTTAGTTTTACTAGATTTCTTGTACCACATTTAAATATGTATCAAGGTTTAGCTTTATATATGGACTGTGATATGTATATGAGAACTGACATAACAGAATTATTTGATATGTGTCAAGATACTTACTATCCTTTATGGTGTGTTAAACATAAGTATGAACCACCTAAAGGAATAAAAATGGATGGTAAAGCACAAGAACCTTACAATAGAAAGAACTGGTCTAGTCTTATGATGTTTAATTGTGAACATTATTATAATGAAAACCTTACTATAGAATCTATTAATACTGAAACAGGTAGATGGTTACATACCTTTCAATGGTTACCAGATAAAGAAGCAGACATAGGTACTATACCTGAAGAATGGAATTGGTTAGATGGACATTCACCTGAAAAACTAGATGCTAAAAATGTACACTTTACTACAGGTGGACCTTGGTTTAAAGATTGGGGTGGTGCAAGAGTACAAGATAATAAGTATGCTGTTGAATGGTGTAATGATGCTAAGTGGTTAAAGTATAATGGTATCTTACCTCAAGATAAGGACTATTTAATATGAGCAAGTATAACTTTATAACTTCATTTAATGAAACCATATATAAAAATATTGGACATCAATTTATTAAATCTATATCTAATTATTTTGAACCAGTATTAAAACTAAAATGTTTTTATCATGATTGTAATATAGGTAGTTATGATTTAACTAAAAACAATGTATCTTATGAAAGTATAGATACTATAAAAGAATACAAAACTTTTAAAGATATACATGCAGCTCATAATGGTACTGAAGGTGGACAAATACCTTATAATATTAAGTTAGATGCATTAAGAAGTAGTCATAAAGTATTTTCATTAACTAAACATGCTGAATCTGTATATAAAAAAGGTTGGCTTATATGGATTGATGCAGACTCTTATGTGAATAAAAGATTAACTACAAAAGACTTAGAAAAAATGTTACCTGATGATGCACATATAGTATATAGAGGACTTCGTTCTTATGAAGATGGTACTCAAGGTATTGATTCTTCCTTTATGGCTTTTAATTTAAAACATCAAGCAACATATGATTTACTTATGGATTTAAAAAAAGCATATGTAACAGGAGAAGTATTTCAATATAGAGAATGGCATGATGCATTTATTACAGAAAGATTAATGAATATCTATTTAACACATGGATTAAAAGCTATTATGTTAGAAGGTATTACTGATACGATTCTACACTTTAAGGGTAATACTAATCCTTCTACACTACCATTAAGAGATAAAGAAGGAAATAGATTATTTGATTTATCTAATGATAAAACAAGTCCTGATATAATGCCTAATAGATATAAACAATTAGCTGAAGTAATACGTCATTATAAACCTAAAAACTTTTTAGAAGTTGGTACATGGAATGCAGGACGTGCTATTGAAATGGCTTTAACTGCTTTTGAATATACAGATAACGTAGAATATTATGGTTATGATTTGTTTGAAGATGGTACTACAGAAACAGACCTAGAAGAGTTTAATGTTAAAGCACATAATACTATGGCTGCTGTATATAAAAGATTAACTGAGTTTAAAGATAAAATTAAAGAAAAAAAGAAAACATTTACTTTTGTTTTAACTAAAGGTAACTCAAGAAAAACTTTAAAAGAAAAAAACTTATTTAATTTTCTTCCTGATATAGACTTTGCTTTAATAGGTGGTGGTAATAGTATACCTACTGCTAAAAGTGATTATGATAGTTTAAAACATATACCTATTGTAATGATGGACCATTACTTCTTAGCTGATAAAGATAAGAATGATGTAGAAGAAAAGTTTAAAGGAACTAATGAAGTATTTAAATCTATAGATAAAGAAGTTAAAAAATATGTTCTTCCTTCAGGAGATAGAGTTAGAGGAGGAGGACACACTCATTTAAATTTAATATTACATGGTAAAGATTTAGATAAACCACCTAAAGAATTATTAAATGTACCTATTATAGTTAATCCTAGAGATTGTGTTCCTAAAGATTATATTAGAAATAATATTAAAGCTAACATGAAACTTATAGATAAAGATAAATGGTTATCTAAATATCCAATGCATCAACAAAGTGCTATTGTAGTTTCAGGTGGTCCATTTACAGATTATAAAAAGTTATCTAATTTTATATATGATAATCCTAAGAAAAAAATTATAGCTGTTAAACATTCTTATCCTAAATTATTAAAGCATGGTATTAAACCTTGGGCTTGTATTGTATTAGACCCTAGACCTATTACTGGTATAAGTACTCATGGTGTAGTAAGAAAAGAATTATTTAAAACTATACATCCAACAACTAAATTCTTTGTTGCATCTATGACTGACCCTTCTGTTACTAATTATTTAATAGAAAAGAAAGCAGACATATGGGGATGGCATGCATTTACTGAATCCTTACGTGACCCTGAAGAACAAAAGAAAGGTATAGTAAATAATCAAGTAACACTTAATGAAGAACTAGGTATACCTAAAGGTTCTACATTAATTACAGGTGGTACATGTGCAGCCATGAGAGCTATTGGTATTATGCATACTATGGGATTTAGACAGTTTGATTTGTTTGGTTATGATTCTTGTATGAATGAACCTACAGATGATATGAAAAAACAAACAACTGGTGCTGATGATGAAGAGCCAAGACCTAAGTATTTTAAAGTAGCTGTTAAAGATAAAAACTTTTGGACTACTGGTGAGCTTTTAGCTATGGCACAAGATTGTGAAAAGATATTTAATGAAAATGTTTTAGAGATGTGTATAACCTTTCATGGTAAAGATACTTTAATAAGTGAACTATGGAATCTATCTCAAGAACAAAAAGCAAAACAACCTTCATTTAAAAGGACATTTAATGAATAATTATCCAGAACCAAATGTTATCCCTTCTCAAGAGTATGAGGAACTTATAGACGCATATAAAATAATGCATAAAGATGAACGAGCTTTTATGGGTATAAGTTTAATACCTTTAACTTATGTTATTAAAACAATATTTAATGAAAATAATATTAAAAGTTTTTTAGATTATGGATGTGGTAAAGGTTTATTATATACTAAAGATTTTAAAAAAACAGATAAGGGAAATAAGTATCCTAATTTAAAAGAACCTATACAAGATACATTAGGTATTACAGAGTTTTCTTTATATGACCCTGCTTATCCAGAACATTCTCAACCACCTACTAAACAATATGATGCAGTTATTTCTACAGATGTATTAGAACATGTACCTTCTCAAGATTTAGATTGGGTTATGGATAAGATATATAGTCATGCAACTAAGATAGTATTTTTAAATGTCTGTGGTGCAGCTGCAATTAAAACTTTTAAAGAAGGAAAACATAAAGGTAGAAACGTACACGTCTCATTATTTGATAATGAGTGGTGGGTTAATCAATGTAATAAGATAAGAGAAAAACATAAACATTTAAAAATTTATTTAACATGGCAGTCAACTAAAGGAATGATTGGCACATGTATTAAAGGAGAAAAAGATGGCACTACTAAGTCTGATAGGTCCAGCGACAAAACTGCTGGGTAAGTTTATAGAAGATAAAGACCAGAAGAATAAATTAGCACATTCTATTGCAACTATGGCAGAGAAACATGCGAATGAATTAGCAAAAGGTCAAATAGATATTAACAAAGAACAAGCTAAACATCCTAGTATATTTGTATCAGGAGCACGACCTGCTATAATGTGGGTATGTTGTCTTGGTTTACTATGGCAGTTCTTTGTCGGTCCTATATTAACATGGGGTGCTATGATGTGGTATCCAGAAATGGTACCACCAGAACTAGAAGTAGAAGGTTTAGTAACTTTAGTTATGTCACTTCTAGGACTCGGAGCTATGAGGTCATTTGAAAAGTCTAAAAATATAGCAAGGGATAATCTTAAATAATGACTACTGTATTTTTATTAGTAATTTATCTAGGTAATGCTGTTCAACAAAGTGATATGCATTTTCGTGACATTAATAGATGTAGATACTTTGCTAATAGAATAAGTAAACAACCTGCAGTACCTGGAGTTAAGAAAAGATATGTAGGTATTTGTAAACCAATTAGTGTAGATATAACAAATCCTAGTATAAGGCTGTATCAATGAGTTATCTTAAAGAATTATATAGAAATATACGTAATATAAAATTAACTAAAGTAGATATAATGTATTATGAATTTTTATGTTATATACTTTTATTTACTATGTTATTGAGTATGTGTTCATGAGATGTTATAATTGTGATACAGAATTAATTTGGGGAGGAGACCATGACTGTGATGAAGATACAGAAGAGTATGCTATTGAAACAAACATGTCTTGTCCTAACTGTGAAACTTTTTATTTAATTTATACACCAAAACAAAAGGAGAAAAAATAATGGAAATATTAGTATGGTGCATTATCATAGGATTAATGCAAGCATTATAAAATGAAAGAACTAAAAAAGCATACACCTTATAAGACTAAAGACTGGTATCTTAAATGGATATCTTCTTTAATTCTTATTGTAGGAATACTTTTTACTTCTCATAATATCTATCCTTTAAATCTATTCATTAGTTCTATAGGTTTATTAGGATGGACTATTGTGGGGTTTGTCTGGAATGATAGAGCTATTATGATTGTTAATGCAATCTCTTTAATAATATATTTAAATGGAATAATAAATTACTATGTCACTTAATGATAAACAAGAAAAGTTTGCACAAGCTTATTGCTTAAATAGAAATGCTACTGAAGCAGCACGTTCAGCTGGATACTCTAAAGAGTCTGCTTATAATCAAGGGTATCGTCTTCTTCAGAACGAAGAAGTACAAGAAAGAATAGCTGAGTTAGAAAAAGAATTAACTACGGATGTAGATGTTGTGTCTGAGATTGAAGCTCAGTATGTAGCGGCTAAAGCAAACAATAATGGGAACAGTGCATTAAAAGCTTTAGAACTACTGTCAAGAATAAGAGGAAATAAAAGCGATAAAGAAAATATAAATACTCCTGAGCAGTTAGAGGAAAAGATTGTATCTTCTTTAAAAATATTAGGTAAAGAAAAAGTAATAACATTATTAAAAAAGTGTGACTTTATCTAAGACTAAATACAATATATAAAACTACACCTACTACTCCTAAAAAAAATATACAACAAGCACCTATAATAGTATTCTCTATCATACGTCTTTGTTTTCTTTTAACTTCAGCAATAGCTTCTTTCTTTTTTAATCTTATGTCTGCTTGAATACGAAGTACTTCATTCCAAGCATTAGGACCATGAGAATAATTTACAAAAGTTCTTAATTCTTTTTCCATTTGTTCTGCTTGTTTTTTTGCAGCATAAGTTTCTAGTGCTTCTTCTTCTACAGAACCAAATATTCTACCTTTACTTTTTTTATGTCCTTCTTTAACATCTTGTATTGCACCCATCCACCTGCCTAAATCCTTAGACATACTTTCTACATCACGACCAACTGAGAATCCTTTCTTAATTGCGTTGAATGCTGTGGTTGCTGCTGCAATAGCAGTGATTGGGTCCATTTACTCCTCATTGTTTAAATTTTATTCGATATAAAGCTCATACAGTACATGTAAAAGCTTTTTAGTTACAATCATACTAGCTACTTATAAGACCAAACCCATGGTCTTGGTATACCTTCTACGCCACTATCGACTGTATCGAGGTGTATAAACCTACTTTTATGGTCTCCATGCTGCTTAACACCTATACCTGTGAACCCAAGCTCTAATGCAAGGGTAAGAATAGCATGTGCTTTCTCACCAGAGCATACAATGTCTACAGCTTTACCTAAGATGTGAGCAGATTTCTTTGAGCCACCTATTCTTTCATTATGTTCAGGTGTTCTATATCCAGAACTAATAACCATAGGTTGATTAAGCTTCTCTCTTAAAAGAATTAACTTATCCATAAACTCTTCCATCATCTTAACTTCACCAGTGCCTTTACATCTTAGCTCATCTTCTGAAAAATACTTCCATCTTTTATTATTCATTAATCTATTACCTTTCCCATTCCTTTGAGAGCTGCACCTGCACCTTTACCTAGAGAATTTTTATTCATTCTAGTCTCTACAAAACCACCTTCATTAAATAAAATATTTGGATATGCTGCAGACATTAGTCTTGATAGTTTAGATTTTTTTATCTTATTATTTTTTTTATTTACTACTTTCTTTTCTTCACCTTTAGGGTCAGGACTATATTTTCTACTGTATACTTCTTTCTTTTCATTTATACCTTTAAGTCCAGCTCCAGCTCTAATTTTATTTTTATCTTTAATACCTGGATTAAGTTCCATAAGTTTTGCTACAGTTGTATTATTATCTCTAGCTAATTCACTTAGTGTATCACCTTTTTTAATTTTATAAGTTCCTTTAGTTTTAGGATACTCTAATCCTACACGTTTCTTTTTCTTTGTATTTCTTTTATAGAAAGCTTTTTCTTGTGCTGCTCTGTTTAACATTATATTATCTCCTTTAAATTATTTATTTGAATGTCTTCTTAACATATCATCTATCTTACCTTCAAGCCTATCAAAGCGTTGAAGGAGTTGTTGTAAATCATCTTTAACATCTTCTTTAGTAGCATACGTTAAAGCTGTATGTTCTCTTGCTTTATGTACTTCATCTTTAACTCTAGATATAGCAGCAGAAGTAGAACGTATCCACCATAAGAATCCACCAATAGCCATAGTTAAGATAGCGTTCCATATCATAGTCATATCCTGCATTAATCTTCCTCCTGTTGTTGTACTTTTTTTAAATCTGTAACAAAATCATAAGATGTTCCATTAAATTCTTTTCTAATATTAGTTAATCTTTGTATAACATTAGCATTCATAGCAATAGTACCTGGTTTTTTCTTTCCTTTTAACTGTAATACTAGTCTTGCTTTTTGATTTTTTTCACTTAAAGGTGGAATAGAACTAAAATATACAGGACTTAAATTAACAGCATTTTGTACAACCTTACTATATTTAGAAGGAAATGCTCCTTCTCCAGTTATAGCATTATATATTTGTTTTTTACTTAAACCAGTAGCTCTTGCTGCTAATATTAAATCATTTAATTTATTTAAGTTTTCTTTTTCTATAGTTAAAGCTCTTGTATATGCATCAACTATTTCAGTTTCATCTGGGTTTGCATATCCACTATATATATCATCATAAGATTTTCTTGCATCTTTTAAGTTTCTTATAATAGGTTGTATTTGAAACTTTAAAGATTCGCCAGGTTGTAATAATTCAAAAGCTCCTCCTAATGCATTTACTACTTCTCGTCCTGGACTCTTTTTAAAACCACCTTTAGATAAAGCAATGTCTTCTTCTGAGTCTGCAGCTTGAGAAAAATAATCTTCAACTTTAATTACTTGTCTAATAAAACCAGGAACAAAAGGTGCTAAAGCTTCTTTAGCTCTAGCTGTTATTTTTTCAAATGTAGAATCTATATCATCATTTAACTTATTACCATATTCATCTACACCATTTACAGCATTAGCAAAAGCTTTATATACAATTGTAGGTCCAAACATATCAACAATTTTTTTTAAAGAAGCTCCTGCTGCATTATCTAAAGCTCCATCAGCAGGTAATTTACCATCTGATAAATCTTTTAAAATTCCTCTTAATGGATTTGAATATTCAGCTAAAGGATTAAATCTAGAATAATTTAAAACTAATATATTTCCATCTTTATCTGGAGGAGCTACTTGTATATATTCACTATTTTTATTATAATCAGGAATACCTACTTTACGTAAACCTCCAGGTCCATTAGCATTCCAATAAGGATTAATATAATCTACTCCATTTATTGAAATATATTTACCTTTATTTTTAGTTTCTTCAGATGTAAATAAACTCCATATACCAGCACCAATACCTGTTGCTAATGCTGTACCTGATGTTGCCATACCAATTAAAGAATATAATCTTTTAAAACCCTCAGCTTTTCTAAGAGTACCTCTTTCACCATTACTTTCTTTTAATAATTTATTACCTTCTCTAATATCTTCCATAGCTGTTTTATAAATATTTTTAGTTGTACGTACTTGTTCTACTTTAAAAGCTAAGAAGTCAGCTGTAGGAAGTCTTCTACCATATTTAAATAATTGAGCTACTTCTCCATAGTTATCCATATGTCTACGTACCATCATAGCAGCATAATCATCTAAATAAGTTACAGGAATTGCTTGGCTTTCACTATTTAATACAGTATATTTTACATCATAAGGATTAATAGGTTTATTATTTCTAAATCCTAATATACGAGGGTCTTCTTCCAATATAGCAGCATATCTTTTTTTCTCACTTAAAAAACTATAGATTTTCCATACATCATCCATAGATTGATACCATTTTAAAAGTTCTTTATTTGTTTTACCAATAATTTTACCACCAGCTTTTACAATATCTTTAGGAGCTTTTAAAAAATCATCCATATTTTTAGGTATTTTCATTCCTAAATTTTTTTCTGTAGCTATTTTAAATGAATTCATATTAGTCATAATACTAGGGTCACCTATAACATCTTGAAGAATAGCTTTTAATTCAGCAGCTCGTGAACCTGTACCTGTAATACCTAAGTCTGTATACTTTAATAGTTCATTATCTAATTCTCTATTAGAAACTCCTACTAATGATTTAAAAAATTTATGTGCTTCTCTATAAGAACTTCTACTCCAGTTACCAGCAGCACCTGCTTTAAATCCAGCACCAACATAGTTTCTTGGATAACCAGCTACAGTTAAATAAGTAACAGCTGCTCTAGATAAACCTTGTGCTCCTGTTAAAGTTTTAGCTAATATACCTAAAACTCCTCCTATTTCTAAAGGAGCAATCATATTACCTTGTTTAATACTTTTCATTATATCTTCTTTAATAGGATACTCGATTCGTTCTCCTTTTATAAATCCTCTTAAAGGTTGTTTTATTCCTTCTACTTGAGGTAATAAAGAAGCATCACTTAAATTTACTTGTCCTTCAGTTTCTTTCCCAGTTACTCTTCTTTGTTTTCCTTGAGCATTTAAAAAAGGTTTAGTATCTACAGTCATACCATCAAATAAACCTTTATCATATGCATTTTTTACTGCTAATTCATATTTATAATTTTCTATATTTTGTTTTAATTTATATACAGTATTAATAAAATTCATATTAGGGTCTTCATACTGTCCTAAAAAACTTTTATAAACTTCATTCTCTAATTTACGTGGAGCTAATGTATTTTTAATTGCAGCTGATTCTGAAGAAGAAGCAAAAGGATTTGTTTTACCTAATACACCAGACTCTGCTGAATAAGGTAACTCTTCTTTAGTAAATTTATCTATATAACTATTTAAAATATTATCAACTTCAGTATCACGAATTGTAGCTAATCTTTGAGCAGGAGTTTTTTTATATTTACTTGCAATTTGTTGTGCAAAAACTTTTGAGATTGAAGCATTTGGATTTGCAATAGCATTACGTAAATCATTAACTTCTTTATATAAATCTTTTTGATTATATTGTAGAATATCATCTAAAATACTTTGGTCAGCATCTCCTGCAGCATCTAATTGTGTTCGTATTAATTGTTTAAATTTAGCTACTCTCTCAGGATATACTTCTCTTATGTTTTTAAACCATGTATTAGCTTCTGGACCAAAAGCTTCATATTGAATATTTAAATGTAAATCTATATCTGTAGGTTTTTTAATCTTAGCAGGGTCTATCTCAATTCTTTTAGCTCTATCAGATAACTTAATTCCTTTTTCTAAAGTTTTTGCAACATCTACTCCCATACTTGCTATAAAATTAGTATGTAAATCACTTCCTTCTTCTAACATACCTAAGTCTTCCATTTCTTCTTGTAGTTTTCTTTTAAATGTATGAAACTTTTTTAAACTATTAATAAGTTTTGGAGGAACATTACCTAATAAATCTACTCCTCCTTGTTCTTGTAAAAATTTTATCATATCAGGAGATAAATCTTTATACATATCAGTCATATATTTAGCTCGTTCAGGTCCTGACATAGTAAAAAACTTTCTACGTCCTTTAGATATTTGATTTAAAATAACAGCAGCATAATCTTTTTCTACTTGTGTCCACTTATTCCATGTTTCACCTTTTCTATTTTTCCATCCTGATTTTTGTGTATTTATATTTACTTCATCTACTATTTTTTGTCCTTCTGCTACAATAGAATCTTGAGCTTGATTTTTTTTAATATATCTTTTATAAATATCTCCTGGTAATAAACCTTGAGATGATGTTAATCTTTGCCAAAATAATTTATCTACTCTCTTACCATATGGTAAAACAGAACTAATAGCAGATATAGTTCTACCTATTGGTCTTGATTTAAATGTAAACCAAGTTTTATAATTAAATTGATTTGGATAAGGATTATACATAAGTCCTTCTTTAGAAAAACTTTTACCTTTAGATTCAGGATATGGTTTATCTATTTTATTTTTAGCTATTAAGGTTGTACCATCTTTACTTTTAGTTACACTTTTAAATCTTTTACCTAACTCATCTTGTATATATTGATTATCTACTCCTACAACTTCTGATAAAAATTCTTTATATTTTCCAGTACCTATTTCTTTTTCAAGTTTTTTATCATACTTCATTATCTCTTTATATTCTACGTCATATATTTTATTATCTATTTTAACTCTTTTTTCTACAGTATTAGGGTCAAAGCCTTCAGCTGTATCTAATATCTTTCTATTTTGAATAGGTTTCTTAACACTTTGTTTTCCTCCACTAATAATAAGTGTACCATCTTTTGATAGAGAAGTTGCCATATCGTCTATTGCTACATATGCTTGTTCTTTATTTAAAGTATTTACTACATTTTGAGATACTACAACTTGTTTATTACCTTTACGCATTTCTGAATCTTTTATAAAAGCACTAGGTTTATAATCTTTATTATTAGATAACTCTTGGGACTTCCAATTAATATTAGAAAAGTTTGTTTTAGCTAAATCTTCTTCAGGTATATTTTTAGTTTTAGAATTATATCTACCTGAACCAAATAATAATCCATCTATTTGTTTTGTATTTTGACTATCTAGTATATCTTTACCAAGAATAATTTGTTGTGTCGTAGCTTCTCCAGTATCTTTAATAATTTTTTTATCTGGATTTATCATATATCTATCAGCATCAACTCCTAATTGTTTATTTTTAGGTTGATATTCTATTATTGTTCCTGTGTCACCTTTGCTATTAATAACAACTTTATCACCTGGTTTATATATTTTAGGAGAAGTTAAATTGCCTTCTTTTTCTAATTTATATAATGTTCTTAATGCATCAGGACTTCCTGTTTCTTGATTAGATGCTAATATTTTTTTATCTTTAGGAGTATAAACTGATGCAGAAGGACTTGTACTGTTTGCAGTTTCTTTTGCTATAGTTTTTTGAACTGCATCATCTACAATATCTGAAACAACTTTAGCATTTTTATTTTTAAAAGCATCTCCTACTTTATATCCAATTTTAGGAGCAGCAAAACCTAAACCAAAACCAAAAAGACCTCCTACTCCTGCTTGTATTGCTGTTTGTCCTATATTATATCCTTCATAATTAGGGTCAATCTCACTCATTAAATTTTGATAACCAAGGTCAAATGCACCACCAAAACCAATACCATAAACAGCACCTGCTTGTCCTGCTCTACGTGCTTGTTGAATACGTGTCTTTCTAATTAAATCTTGTTTTTGTTTTTTAGTAAATTTTTTAATACCTGATTCTCTAGCTTTTTTTTGCAAAGCTTTTTTAAAAGAAAATTTAGCCATAGCATTAGCAGCTGGTTGTCCTAATTTAGCTATACCTCCTGTAAATAATAAAGGTATATTAACTGCATCTACAATTCCATAATAAACAGCTCTACTAATAGAACGTGCAGTAGGGTCAGCTTGTTCATATTGTCCTAAAGATTCTAACCATGCTTGTTTAACATGGTCTGGAAACTCATCAGCTTCTGCTCCTGTTAATAACATGTTAGTTAATCTATTACCTAACTTAGAATGTCTACTTAAAAACCATTTACCTAAATCTGTTTTATTCTTATATGCTGCTTGCCAAGGTTCACCTTCTTCATATTGATAAACAGCAGCAGCATTATCAAGCCAATCTAAATCTTTTATTAATTCTGCTTCAGACTTTTCTTTTATTTCTTGAGTTTGTGGTAACTCTTCTAATACATTAATCTTATCAACAACATCATTAATAGTATCATTAGATTGAATTGTAGTATCTGCAGCAGGAGGTTGTGAAAAAACACTTTGATAAAGATTTGCTTTATTATAATCTATAATAGGTGTTGTAAATAAATTTTCTTTATTATAATCTATAGTAGGAGTTTGAAATAAATTTGTAGTAGAAGGTTTAATAGTTTCTTCTACTTTAGATGTTGTAATAGGTCTTGTTTCAAAAGACGTAGGTGTTTGTTTAGTAAAAAGATTAGCAAAGTTTTTAATCTTTTTATCTACTTTTTCTACAAACTCTTCACGAGGTATATTAGGATTTAAAAATAAATTATTTTTCATTAATTACTTTTATATTTAGGATACATTTCTCTTAATTTTTTAATATGTCTTTCAATAGCTAATAATGTATTATCATCTACTACATTCATATCAACTAATTTGCTAATATCTCCACCTATCTTAGGTGAATCTAATGTTTGTAATAAATTTATATTAGGTTCAAAAGAAGGTTTAATTTCATCTGAAGCATTAGCATCTAAACTATCTGTAACATTGTTTTTAGCAAAGTCTATTGCGTCTGAAGATAAATAAGGTGCTAATTGTGTTCCAACCATAGTATCTACATCTTTATAATATTTTGCAGCTATATCAATAACACCAAAATTATAAGCTATAGTTGCACCTTCAGCTATAGTTTGTGTATTATTACGTATTTGTAATTCAGCTTCTTGCATAGCTTTAGTAAATCTTTCTAATTCTCGTGGACTTAAAGGTCTATTAGTTGTTTTATTAATAGGTACACCATTTTTATCAATATTAATATTAAATGCTTTAGCAATTAAGTCTGGCATATCTTGTACAGCTTTTTGAGCATCTTTAGGTATATCTTTATTTCTAGCTGCAGTAGCTATTTTAAAATCTGAAATTAATTTATCTTGATTTGTTTGATATGTAGCAATAATCTCTGCTATTTTAATATCATTTTTTTGTGCTTCTAATTTTAAAGTTGCATCATTAACTCTAATTTGTTGTGTTAATTGTTCTTTTTTTAATTTATTATCAGCATTAGCTAATTTAACTTTTAATACAGTTCCTATTTTATTTGCAGTTAAATTATTATTCATAGTTTCATTCTTTAAATACATATCAGCTACATTTACTTTTTGACCTACTTTATTTTGGTCTATACTAGATTGTAATTGTTCTAAATTACCTTCAAGACCTAACATATCTTTTTCTACATTAATAAGACCTAGTGAAGCATTTAATGCTCTGTCTTCTTCTTGTAATAAAAAGTTATCTAACTTATCTTGAGCATCTTTTGCTCCTGCAGATGTACCTCCTAACATTTTAGAAAGAGTCATAACAAAAGAATCATCAGGATTTAATTCTTGTGTAGCACCTGCAACAATAGCAGCACCTATATCTTGTTGATAACGTCTTCGTGCATCTTTTTCTCTTTTTGCTAACTCTTCTGGACTTCCTCTTTTAGAATAAATTTCTTCAGCTTTTGTTCTTGCTTTTCCAATAACACTTTTTCTATCTTGTAAATTTTTTAATGCTTTTGAATCTTGTATATTAACATCTCCAATATCTTTAAGAGAATCTTGAATTTTTTTATTTGGAGATGCTTTTAAACTATCATATAATTTTGTATAATCATCTGCTGTTCCTATATTAGGGTCACTATATGCATTTGAATTCATAACATTTACTTTTAAAGAATCAGGCATATTTAAAGTATTAAATAAATTTGAAGTATTAGAATTTTGTTGTGCTGCTAATAATCTTTGTCTTTCAAATTCTTCTGCTTCTTCATCTGATATCCCTGCTACTCCTGCACTAGGACCAATTAATGCTTGTATTTGTTGTGCATTTGATTTTGCTTGGTCATTTATACCAAGAGCATTATATACAGTAGGTAACCCACCTTCATTTAAATATTGAAAGTCAGGACCAAAACCTCTTTCTCTATCACCAGGTTGTTCAGGTATAATAAAAGGTTGAGCTTTTTCTTCAGATGATTCTCCATATGTAGGAGTGTCTAAGTATTGTTGTTTACTTTCAAAACCAGTTATAGTTCTAAACTGTTCATCTGTCACGTTAGGGTCTGCTATTAATTTTTCTATGAAGTCATTAGGAATAGGACCACTTGTTCTATCAGCATTTATATTTAAAGAATCATCCATTTGTTGATTCATACCTTCTTGATTGTATATAATATCTGCAATACCACCACCAGTAGCACCAAATAGTTTAGGAAGTTCTCCACCAAATTGTGTATAAGCTCCTAGTCCTGCACCACCTAATTGTAATAGTTGTTGTCCTACTGAAGGTTGAGCTTTATATTGTGTACTTGCTGTATAAGTAGAAGGTTGAAAAGGAAAACCTCTAA
>Ga0209535_1000457_pt1 | contig 28841 bp, 40 predicted proteins | sample LinPmetageLP28_FD_184041 | JGI IMG/M metagenome (GOLD analysis project Ga0209535, IMG submission 184041) | Marine viral communities from the Pacific Ocean - LP-28 (SPAdes) (version 2) | ecosystem: Environmental > Aquatic > Marine > Oceanic | place: Pacific Ocean | collected 2009-08-22
TTCAATAACTAACCGTGATAATTAAACACGGATCTCCATACCTCTTGATTACCTTTAAATCGTACACCTGTTGGTCGTCCTCAAAAGCTACACCGTTTAAGGCATCAAGCGCGATCTTTGCCACGTTATCAATGTCGGGCTTGCCTGGATTGATCTCCAGCGCCGCCGCTTGTGCTTTCTTTTTCTTTGTCCAACTCTTTGGGATCTCAAACTGAGCCTTGATCAATACCTTACAAGGACATTGAATCGGATCTAACTGATTTTGAATCATCACATCAGAACCCGCAGCCGCCAGCTTCATTTCATAGTTTTTAGTTTTAGCTGGTGTATAAACCCGCCCCATCCTGGTAAACCTTGGGCGCCCCTTGCCAATCGGTTGACCTGGCAAAAAGATATGAATCTCTTTCATATCCGCTTTAACCAATCTTTGATATCAACCTTTTCCTCCGACTCGACTTCTTGATAAATAGCCGCTTCATCAGGTAAATTGACCACCGATTGATTCAAACCCTCGTGAATAAATTCAACAGCTAAACGGCTCTGAGATATGTTTTGTTGCTTCGCTGTTATGTCTAATTGCTCTTTTAATCCCTTTGGCAATCGAACCACCAACGGCTTTTTTTCTACAGCCTTGCCTTGATACTTCATTTTGTTTTCCTTTACTTTCAACAACTTATAACTTTTATTAATTATTTGTTAATTTTTATTTAAAAAGCTATTGACCTTATTGTGATATCACTTTACTAATTAACTTGTAACAACGCAAGAGAGGATTTTATAATGAAACTTTTTTATGATGCAAAGTGTTTTGATAGCGCCCACGTTGTCAAAGAATGGCCTTGGGGTTTTAGAATGAAAACTGAGGCAAGGTTTTGGATAGAGACTACTAAACACGGTGATCGGTTTGTTAAGCAAACTCTTAACCCCAAAAATGGCAGATGGTGCAAGCCTAAGAAAAGCACTTACGAAGCTGTTATGGTTTTGACACAAGATGATGATAACAAGATGTCATATATCAGCATCGGTAAGTATGACTCGCAAAACTGGATGGCAGAAGCTTTAGAAATTATCGACTTTAACAAGCTTTCTGACGATCAGAAAAAACAGATCTGCACAGTTAATGCCTGGCAAAACGTTATGAAGCACGTCACCTTTCAATTACGGCCCTCTGACGATCATAGACCAGAAGCTGAGATCGATGCAGAGCAAAGTATAATCACTCAAAAAATTACCAACGTAGCTAATGCAAAAGCAAATGAGTGCATGGCAAAAAACAATTTGATTTAACAGTGCAGCCTACGGGCTGCATCATTAAGTAAACCAAAGAGAGAGAAACATGACAAATTTTTGGGAAACAGAAAACCATGAGGTTGATTTCTACAAGGGCTTGCTTGTCATTGCAGAAATCGAAACACAAGAAAACTTTGTGGTTCAGCTTAACGACAACAACGGGCGCAACATCACACGCAAACAGTTTGCAGATTGCGTCAACTCACACGGCATAGACCGCGCTTGCGGCACATTCAAAAAACTAGCGGGAGCAAAGTAATGAAAAAGTTTTTTAAACGCCTCGAAGAAAACCCGCTTGTTGAGTTGGTGGGCATCGTTGCTTTACTAGCTGCCTTGGGTGTCTCTTTGTTTTTCGGTCAACCGATATGAACGAAGTTAATCGAGCGCTGTTGATTGTAGACGATAATGCAGTTTGCAAACAATGCAAAGGCAACGGCTTCACAGCAGACTTTAACCACTTCACCGGAAAAACAGATTTTGAAGATTGTTTTTTCTGTGACAGCAGCGGCAAAGAAACAGTTTTAGTTTTTAACAAAAAGGAAACAAAATGACTTTAAGCAATTGGGGCCACGATGTTGACGCCCACATAACTGTAAAAATTAAAGACGTTTACGGAAATCGCACAGAATTTAAAGATTGCTTTTTCTGTGACAGCAGCGGCAAGGTCAGGCTTGTCTATCCCGTATGTGAAGACGCGCACCGCTTCGCCAAAATAGCTGGAACTAAGACGCTATCGCGCACCGTACTCTTGGCCGTAAAAGCTATGGGGTTTGACGTTAAAGTTAAAGGGGAAACATTATGATTGACCAGGTAAACATAAAAAAGATGCACCACCGCAACGCCCCTGACACGGAGATTGCGGCAGCGCACAAGGTGGCCCGATCGGTTGTAGGCAGACGCCTCGAAACCTTGCAAGGACTTGCCGCTTTGGGAGGTGTAGCGGCTGGCGAACAGATAGCCCTTGCGACCGGACTGTCTTTACTTAGCATAAGACCGCGCATTTCGGAACTATTAGAAATGAAGCTGGTTGAAGACACGTTTACAAGACACACAAACACTTACGGCAATACAGAAATAATTTGGAAACTTACGAAGAAGGGTGAAAAATATGTACATTAAATTTGAGGACATTCGAGAAATGGCCGACCAGATCCGGTTGCTTACGGGTGACGATCAGGACACGTTTTTAGACACGCTGGATGGCGAAACAGATGCAATGGATATTCTAGGCAAGTTAATACAAGAACGCACTGAATGTTCCATCTACGAAGCGTCAGCAAAAGAGTTAGCTGCAACATACATTGGCAGAGCAAAGCGATTGTCTGCAAAGCAAGATGCAATATCGCAAACAATGGGACAGCTTCTTGACGCAATGGATGAAAAGAAAATTCAACACGCTTTAGGAACTGTAAGTAGAACGAAAGCCAGGTGGTCAGTAAGAATTGATGATGAGGCAGAAGTTCCTTCGCAGCTTAATAAAGTAACAACAAAGCCAGACGTTGCAGCAATTAAAAGGCTAATGGACGAGGGCGAGACAGTCCCAGGCTGCTCAATCAATCCAGGCAACCCATCGATTACAGTGAGGATCAAATGAGCGACCTACAAAAAGCAATGTCAGAAGTAAACGATCTGAATAGAACGCATGGAGTAACCCAGCGAGGCGGCAAAAAATACACAGAAGTATTCGTGCGCGTTGAAGCTTTCCGCAAAGCATTTGGTACAGATTATGGAATTGACACACAGATTGTTGTTGATGATGGCAAGCGCGTTGTTGTTAAAGCAGTCATTACAAACGCCGCCGGCATGACTATCGGATCTGGAATGGCTGAAGAAATCAGGGGTGTTGGCAATGTCAATAAAACGTCAGCCCTTGAGAACGGCGAAACCAGCGCCATAGGACGCGCATTGGCTTCTTTGGGCCTACATGGTGGAACTTACGCTAGCATCAATGAGATCGATGCTGTGCCACGCAAACAGCAAGCCCAGAAAGAACAAGCCGCTGGTCCATCTACGAAGGCGGCAGAGCCCGAAACGGTTGCATTGTTAACTCACACTGGCAAACAATTAAAAGAACTGGATCATTCAGAGTTTGCTGAAAGCCTAATTAAAATGTTTAAAGTGTACTGCACTACGACACATGACAAAGAGGGCAATGAGGTCGAACCACGCAGACGCATGACTTTGTTACGCGAGTTAAAAGAACACAACGAAAGCTCGATTGCTTTAGTAAGTGGGCCATTAACTGAGCAGATAACAAAAGCCTACACCAAAAGCTTGCGGTCTCTGGGCGCACAGAATGGAGAAAAGTAAATGGAAACTTGGGGAGAAATAAAAGCCAGGCAAAAAAAAGAACAGGTTGAGTTAATAAACAAAATTGCTCAAACTGAAATAACGCAAACAGAAGCAGCGAAAAAACTAGGAATATCACCACAAAATCTAAACAGTTTTATTTTAAAAAACGATATTGATTGGCCTGTTAAAAAACAGGGGAGGAGAGCAAAATGTATGGACCAGAAGTGAGCGCAATAATTAACGGCTCTCAGCAAGGATTAACTCATAGAGAAACCGCAAATATGTTTGGGATGTCTTATTACAGAGTAAAAAAAATATCAAAAAAACTTAAAATTGAATTTGTTTGTGCAAGGAGAAAAGCAAATGAACAGCGATTTAGAAAAAATTCTACTGAGGACAAAAAGACTTTTGAAAATAATGACAATGAAAGCAACAAACTCCAGCCGCCCGAACCTCAAAATGGAACTGGAAGAGGTATCAGCAATGATGGAAATGATCAGCAGAAATTTGGAAAAATCAAAAAAATGATAATGGATTATGAAACAGTTTATGCCACACGTTTAATGAATTTTGAAACCAATCAGGCACGACAAAGGCTCAGGCCACCACTGCCAATAAACTGCGATAAAATTAGAAACAGCAAAAACATAAGAATAAATCCCAGGCAAAATGCAGCTATGCAACTTAAAAGAATAATTATTATGGATCTTTTTACAAAAAACAAAAAGCTTACTTCACACGCCGTTGCTGGTTTATGTGAATTTACAACTCAATCGTCAGGTCAGATCTTAAATCTTTTGTTTCGAGAAGATAAGCTGGTAAGAGAACAAGTTTATTTCGGGCCAAATGTTAAAGACGCTGTCTACGTTTATAGCAAACCTTAATGTATTGGGCCGTTCTTATTTTAACTTACTATGTTGAAGATCATACGATACATTCAAAAATTTACTTTAAAGATATAGCAACCTGTCACATAGCAAGTGATATCTATTACCCACTTATATCTGAGGAGTATGAATTTTCTATGGCACGATGTAGAGAAACAGATTTATTCCACAGCGAGTTTAAACAAAGACCAAAGCTTAGACCATAAGCTCAAAGTGTGGGCCATCTATGAATGGCCTACGCCCTTGGGTACGTCTTGTATCTATATAGCCATTCATTGCATCTTCCATCGTGCCATCGAAGTAAGCTATATTTGTTACTGTCCAGGCGGCTCCCCAACGGACGGGAACATCTATTTCCCTAGCAGACTCAGCCATTGCCGCAGCAATATCATCATATAGATTAAGCTCCCATGACGCCCTGGAACCAATGTATGCCATGAGATCAACAGCAAGGCCATCAAGATGCTTTGACTTCATCGTTTGCGAAGCACCTTTTGCAACAAGATCCTCTTGTTCTTTTCGAGTACGCATCCCGCAGATAACACCAAAGTCTATTTTAGATTTATGGATAGCTCCCTTTACTACAGCAGCCAGGCGTTCATCTACTCCGATCAGCCTATCTAGGCTTCGTGTTGATAATTTAAATGTCATTTCTCTGTCCTTACGTTTAAACAGGCTACAGCAATTCCATTATGTGTTATCATAACTTCAGCGAGTTTTCTATTCTTTTCACACTCAACGCTAGTTTCGTGCACAGCTAATTGAAAATAATCTACGGGTTGACCAGATACTAATTGAATCCAAACAAGCACCCACATCAACTAGATAACTTTTTCTTTATCCACATTACTAAGGCAAACACAGTTAACCCGTACACCGTAGCAACACCAATATCTAAAAGATGTTCACGCATATGGTAGATAAATTCAATGCCAGCCTCAACATCACTGCCGCCACCCATGCCAATGTTAATTGTTTTAGTTCCTATCGAGCCGACCGTCTGGCTCATTTCAATATCACTGTCCATTACTTTTTACCTAAAAATTGTTTAACGCCCTTCACCCCAAATGAAGCACTGATTGCAGTTAAAAGCGCCCAAAAATACCAATCTGGTGCAAGAGAAAGTTGCTCGAACCCGTGAGCAACAACACCTTCCATGCCTGGTATGAAACATAAACATAATGGTATCGCTAGGATTATTGAAAAAAACTCATCTTTCCACGAACCAGCAGAATTTTCTGCCATGATTCTTTCCCAATCCGCAGTTGACGTTTCTTTAGATAAAAGAATTTTAGCCTTACTCTCAGCTTCTACAAGTTTGAGTTGTGCCGCAGCAGCTTGCTTATCAGCTTTGCCTTGGAGCCAAGACCCTGCAAGATTAGCCACAGGTCCAATTAAGTTTGAAATAATACTCATTTGTTTTCTCCCCTATCGTCAAAGCTTATCGAAGCTTTAGTCTTATCAGACTTTGCAGAGTAGGCATTGAAGCCCATGTAAGCAGCAACAACACCAGATGCAGCGATAACGTACACACTAGCTATATCTGTAATTAAAGTAGCAGCTTTGTCAAAGCCTAGAACAGAAGCAAAAAGAATAATAAACGGATAGATCAACATACCAGCTAAAGCAAAACCCGTAAATCTACGCTCTGCATTACGCTTTAAATCCTGGTCATGTATCTCAAGCCTACGGTCTTCGAGCGCGAGTAGGTTCCATTCGGTGCGCTCAATCGTTGAGTTATTGTTTAGATCTGCCTTATCAAACTCTGTCATAATGTGTCCTTGCGTATGCCTTTGCTATATTCCTATCACTTGTTATTATTATAATCCTTTTATTGCTGCTATATACAATATAGTTTCTACCTCTTTTTATAAGAAACACTCACCATTTACCCTGCTGCTTGCCTACAAAATATATAGCGACACCGGCCACAGCCAGGCTAATGCTTACAATTATTGTAATTATTATTCCATTAATTAAATTATCTTTAAACTCTTGCCTAGCATAAACCAATGCTCTTTGCTGCTTACGTTGCTCGGCTTCTATCTTAAGAATTTCTTTCCATGCAGATGGACCGTAAACAAATGAAATATGATTCTGAATTTCGGATCTCATTTCCTTCAACCGCTGGCGTTTGGACCATAAGTCGAGGGCGTCAGCTTGATGGTTTGAAAAAATTTTATGGTACAGAGATGGGTTTTTTGATTTTTGTTCAAGGAAATCAATATCACTTGAGGCTTTGGCAAACTGTGAAATGGCGCCGGTAAAAGAACTAATTTCTTTACCTACCTCTACAGCTTTTTTTATTCCATTATACGCGGCTGTCGCTGTGGCGATAGCTGAAACAGGATCTAACATTCAAGATCCTATCCCATCATGTTTACACGCAGAAGCAGTACAATGATAAATGCAGATGCACCTATAACAATAGCCTCAATGCGTTTTACCCTATTAAACAAATCTTTAAATTGAATTTCCATCTCGGTTTTTATTGCCACGATTTCTTTCTCCAATCCGTTAATACGATCATGCGCTGAAGCTATTGTTCTTTTGTCCATTTATTTTAGTCCTTAGTTTCTTTTTCTGTCCCAGAGATCTCCAAAGAGTCGGCTAACATTTTACCAAACGCCTCGCTGCCTACTCGCAATTGATCTAAATTAAACTGAGCAGAAGTTATCTTTTGCTGTAAAGAATTAATGTGATTGATCATCATCTTTTGCTCATCAGTTAAATCATCTTCTGTGTAGTCTACATCATTAATCGTAATAACCTTTTTTTCTTCAGTCATTTTGATTTCCTTCTAGGTTGTTACCACGGAACCCCCGTAGCTTGGGTTGGTGCTTTAAGCACCGCTATCTGGGCAGCAAGTCCTGCCTCAGTATCGTCCTTGCCAACATGAGCTTGCGCCCATGCTATGCAATTAGCTTCTGTCACACTGTCATACACAATGAAGTCAGATGCATCTGGGTCAGGTGTGCAGCCGAATGAGCCGTAGCTGCCGACTGAGTGCGTTACTGCATCATCGCCAGTGCCAACGGTTTCTGACGCACTGCAACGCCAGTGTATTGTGTCGATGCCACCAGTTGCGATTGTGTTTTCAACGGTTGGTATAGTCCAAGTATATGTGATTGCCATGATTAAACCTCTTGTGCTTCACGCATTGCTTTGTATGCAGCCTTAACATCGTCTGTCCATGCAGCGTTAGCTATAGCTTGTACACTTGCAGCTTCACCAGAAATGTCTGTGGCTGTGTGTGTCCAATCACCATCAGCATCTACTGATGAGTTAAATGGCTGAAGAACGTGCCTGTGGAAACCACGGGATAGCTCTTTTAGAGAACCGTCTGCCTGTTCTTCCATCACGCAGTCTGCGCGGCGTACTTGTATGCTGTGTTTATTTACGATCTCGATCTTATCGTACACGCTAGTCTTAGTTAAGTCTCCGTTTGCCATGTTTACCTCCTATGACGTTGGACTGTCCGACCCTAAGTCCATTAGGGTTATGTTGTTATGCTACTTGTATAGTAATTACACCATCTACACGGGTGCTATTTGTGAGTAGATTAAGATTATTTACATAACTTGTTCCTTGATTTATGTATTGAAGATATGCATAAGACTGACTAACTGCTCCATTAATAGTAGCATCGGTAATTGTAACTCCAGCGTTGCTAATAAAACCTACAACGCCACCTCCCGTTGTCCCACTTATAGAAGTAAACGGAAGACCAGCTACTATACAATCTCCAGAGAGACTTCCTTTAGCTGCCAGAGTAACTGAAAATGAGGCAACTAGGGTACGACCTACCTTGGTATAAGTACCTGTTGCACTAGAATAAGACTGACCAGAAACACCACCCGTGCCTCTAAGAACAGGTGTCCAAGTCCCTTCCTCATAATGATCCAGAATTTCAGCCGTAGTAGATGCACCGCCTGCTGAAGTAGCTGTCTGTGCAGAAAAATCAATGCCCTTACCTGCTGTGCCGATTACTAGGTTTCCGTCTGGAATTAAGGCATTCCCATTACCTTGAAGTTTTAATACCTGTTTCTGTGCTGTAAACGGCGCACCACTACCATCGTGGATATTAAACGCAAGAAAGCTATTAGTAGAAGTCCCTGAGTGTGAAGACATGATAGAGTGATACCGCACAGTTGAACTGCTACGACTAATCCTAATCTTTTCAGCCTCAGTATTATCTCCAGTGGATACTCCTAAATACAATATGTCACCAATAACATCTAACTTACCTTGATTAGATGTAGAACCACCAATGTTGACGTTGCCTGACGAGTCGATGCGCATACGTTCTGAGCCATTAGTGTTAAAACGCAAGTCATTATCACCTGTGCCACCACCGTAACGAATAGAGCCGCCGGGAGAGCCAGCACCACCTTGGACTGTTATAGCGTGTGCAGATGAAAGTGTGCCAATGTAAGCACCGTTTGAAATCCCAATATTTCCTGACGAGTCAATGCGCATACGTTCTGAGGTTGTACCAGCAGTAGTGCCAGTACGTAGGGCTAAAAAAGCACCTGAACCACTTGCCGCTAATTGCACCCCACCCGAAGTTGACTGGAACTGTTCAAAGAATGAATCAGCACCCCTTGAAATTTTTAAACCATTACCGCCGCTAGTTGTGGCTGCTTCAATCCTATAGGTAGGGCTTGATACCCCAATCCCAACATTACCGCTGCTGTCGATGCGTAGTCGCTCACCAAAAGTGCCATCTTTTCTTGTGTAAAATGCTAAGTCTGCTGTTCTATTTGCAGAGGTACTAAAATCTTCAGTGGCAATAGCTGATAAATACGCACCAGCCACATTATTTGCTGGAGCAAGAATTAAATTAGCCACGTTGTTTGTGGTGGCGTTTGTATTTGTAATGTAAAAGTTTGTTGTCGTTGCATGACTACCTCTGAAAAAGTAAGAGTCAATTGCTGATGTGGTTGCATCTATAGTTCCGCTAATATCCACATTGCCTGTAACCTGACCCGTAGTCCCATCGCTGAAAATCTGTAGATCAGAGCCAGCGCCAAAAATGGCTTTGTTATTATCTCCAAAGAGAACATTGTTAGAACCCGTTGTATTGCCAATGCCCAGAACGGTGGACAGACTTCCCGCGCCACCCCCTGCCGTAGCAGCATCAACATAAGCTTTGATTGATTGCTGGGAAGCGATCTTAGTAGCACTGTTAGAAGCAAAGTTATCTTCGTCCAAGAACGCAGATCCAGATACACCCGTATTTAATACGGGGCTAGTTAGTGTCTTATTTGTTAATGTATCTGTAGTAGCTTTACCTACCAGTGTGTCACTAGCATCAGGGAATAGAATAGTTCTAGTAGCAGTAGGATCAACAAGACCAAGATTAGTTACATTGCTGTTTTGATAAATACCTAATGTTGGAGTAGAACTACCATTGAATTGAAAGTTACTATTGCCATTAGGGTCTGAAATATAAACCTGACCACCATCAGCTTCTAAGAAAATGTCATTACCAGAATTAATCTTAAGGCTTGCAAGGGAAGTAATGCTTTGGGTTGCACTGTTGTTTATTGCAACCGTTAATCTAGTTACGTTATCATCTTTAAAGAAAAATGTACCACTGCTTGCATCTATAATAATATTACTGGATGAATCTAATGTAATCCCACCACCACCATCGTTTGTAATTTTATCTAACGCAATGCTACCAACATTAGTTATGTTTACATCGCTCATATCTAAGCTGCCCGTTATAGTGGGGCTAGTTAGAGTTTTATTTGTAAGGGTGTCGGTAGTAGCTTTACCAACCAAAGTATCACTGGCGTCTGGAAGAAGCAAAGCTCTTGTTCCAGTAGGATCAACAACACCCAATGATGTGGTGTTGCTGTTTTGATAATATACCATAGTTGCCTGGGCGTTATTAACAAACTGTATTCTTTGCTGACCACTGGTTCCAAGTATATCAACATTACCACCAGCGGGTTTAAGAGCAATATCATTAGCAGAGTTTACATTAAAACCAGAAGCAGAGTTAAGCGTGGCAGCTACAGCACTAACTTGAAATGTAAGCCTGGTCGCTCCACCATCTTTAAAATAAATTTCACCACCGTCTGCATCTAAGGTGATATCACCAGACGAATCTATAACTACATCGCCTGAGAAGTTTAAGTTTCCAGTAAAGGCGGGATTAGCAAGTGTCTTATTGGTTAGCGTGTCTGTTGTAGCTTTACCCACAAGAGTATCGCTTGCATCTGGAAGAAGCAGCACCCTTGAGCCAGTAGGATTAACCACGCCTAGTTTAGTTGTATTGCTATTCTGGTAATAAGTTATCGTTGAACTACCAGCAGAATTGATCTGAACAGCTTGCGCCCCAGAGTTTTGGAGAAAATCAACAGTACCAGTTGAGGGTTTAAAAGCTATACTCCCGTTTGTAACAGCCATGATAAGTTCGGTTGCTGAAACAATAGATGTGCCAGCAGCGCCAAGCTCAAATGTTATTCTAAGCGTACCGCCATCTTTGAAAAATACCTGATCACCGGCGGCATCTAAAACAATGTCACCAGCAGCATCTAAAAGAATATCGCCAGATCCAGTGAGAGTGCCTACACCTAAACTACCTGTGATAACGGGGCTTGCTAAAGTTTTATTTGTTAGCGTGTCTGTCGTGGCCTTACCGACAAGCGTATCACTAGCATCAGGAAGCAGTAACGTCCTAGTAGCAGTAGGATCAACAACCCCTAATTTTGTAACATTACTAGCTTGAAAATACTGCATCGTTGGTTGTGCGGTATTATCAAGCGCCATTCTTTGTGCGCCTGTGCTGGCAAGAAGATTAATCTGACCGCCGCCAGGCTTAAAATCTATATCGCCAGAAGTGCTTACTATTGTAAGGTTATCAGCAGCCGTAATAAGGTCAGTAATATTGCCATTGATAACAAGTTTAGTTGCACCAGCAGAGGTTTTAATTGTTATCTTTTGTGTATCAATATCAGTTCCTACAACCTCACTAACAGGTACAGTTGTAACATTGCCGGAAGCATCAAACTTTATAAGTTCATTTGCACGATCAGCAACCAAGGGAAGGCTAAGATTAACTCCAACAAGTTTGTCGCCTGGTTGCGCTATAATCGATCTGTCAACTTTTTCATCAAGTTGCTGTGACATAACCACGTTGCTATCAAGCTGCTCATTCAATGAAGAAGCAAGGAGATCACCCGCAGTAACAAAGTCAGTTGTTCTGGAAAGCTCTCTACCACCCATGATAATTAAAGTATCAGAGGATATAAGCGCCGTGACTAAGGAAACTGACCCCGTTCCATTTGCGTTTATTGATACGCTGTAATTCGTTGCGCCGGTTCCAATCGCTAATACCACGTTGTTTTTTAAAACAGCGATATCGGAAGCTTGTAATATGTTGAAACTAAAAGCGAATGGCCCTGTTCCAGTAGTGCCTTGAAACTGAACTCTGCGCGTAACGGGGTTAATTGCGATATCGGTCATGTCTACTTTCCACTTGTTTAGCTATCCTATAGCAGATTTATTAATAATGTTCCAATAATTAGTTATCGAAAACCACCACCAGTTTTTACTATGCTTGATGGCGGCAACCACATATCTTTTCCAGTTTCTTTTTTCATTCTTCTTTCCCTTCTTTTAAGGTATCCAGGGTTTATAGTTTCTTGTAATTGATACCAAATCAAATAATTCATTGCTTCTTTTGTGTAAAACAAATTGCCAAATGGCACGTTGCCCTTGGCCAATCTAAGTGCGGAGCTTGCAAAGGCTACATCTTCTCCCATCAAAGAGCTTCTAGCTTTGAGAGCAAGATCAACCGCTTGGGATGCTGTACCAATTCCAGGGCCAGCTAATGTTTGAAGTGTAGAACCGCCATAACGGTTAGCCTCACCGAACAAAAAGTCTCCATATATTCCAAGACCACCGCCTTGCAAAGCGGCAGCAATAAAAGATTCTGCGCTTGGTGGGCGCATTTCGTTTCCTTTAGCAACTTCTTTTAATTGCATAACATAATAACCAAGAACAGTTGTTCCTACGATAGTATTGATCAGGCCCATATTAGCGCCCACACCACGTTTTAGCTGATCCCCTAGTGTTCTAGAGCCGTACCCGTACACTTGACGCCCAACTCCTTTTGTCAAAGCAGTTACCCCAAAGGATTTAAACTGGCCTATAAATCTAATAGCCTCACCCCCTGCTGTTCCTGGACGATAACCCCGCCGCATAATTGCACGTTCTCGCGCTCCTGGTGATGGAACAGAAAAATCGGCCTCCGATACAAGCAAAGCAAATACGTTCTCACGAATTGCAACATCTGGTATTTCACCTGGTATAAGATACACCCTCCCATCAGGACCTTTCTTTGCTCCCTTTCGAGCTAGTTCCCATCCAGAGGCTTCTATTCCATAATTTTTAAGAATACGTTTTAAATCTTCTGGAAGCTTATCAAAACGCTTCGTTGCCTCACGACCAAGATCATTTGCAATCATCAAAGTAACACCACGTTTATTGCTTTCAGTCCAAGGTTGCAAAAGATTAAGCTTAAAGAAAAGAGACATCGCTTTAGCAGTCCTACCTGGAATATCATCAGCAGCGTTAAATCTGCTCATAAAATCACCTAACTGTCCCTCAAGACCTACGCCAAGCCTGTCGGAGAACTCACGCATTTCACCTTTATTCATACCTCTAAACACAGCAGTAAGTCCGTCACTCCACGCATCAAGAAGTGATCTACCTTGATATATTCTGTTACTTGCAATAAATGCGACATCAGAAAGCGCAGACACCCATGCCCCGCCAAGCTTTGCCATAGTTTGCAAAGACCTATACCAGTGCATTGCTCTAGCAATAGATGTATGAGATCCAATGTTTACATCACCGCTAACCTCTTTTAGAGCAGCTTTAAATGTTAATACATTTGCTTCCCGTTTAATTTTTTTAAGTTTTTTAGGATCGTTTTTATAGGTACTTTTCATGCGGTCAATAACGCGCTCAACCATTGCTTCAGGGTTAGTTCCAAACACATCCATAAGGGCGGTGGCTCTTGATGATGATTGTAAGTCTTGCATAAATGATTCGCGCAAGGATGCTTTTCCAAAACTTTGATCGTAATCGTACCAATCATTGGGGCTTTTAAAGGTAAAAACTCCTGATGCACTTTGTTTTTTAGCAATATTACCTGGCCCCTTAAAGGCTCTGCTTATTTCAGGTACATTTTCCTCACTCCTTCTTACGCCTGAAACGATAGCGTTATATGAACTTATTAAAAATTCATCTATTCTTTCGGGAGCAATGCCCATTTTTTCGTAATCTAATTTATTTTTAATTTCCTCATACCAGGCTTTATATCCAGCCTTGACTAACCTACGTGGATCGTGGCTTGCCTGGACAACTCTGCCTTCTTTTAATTTTATAAATGATCCAGCTTGGTTTTCTCTTAAAAGAGCCTGTCTTTGGTATTTAAACAATATTTTAGCTATATCTTTTGCATCTTTACTTGCGCTAGGAACTCCCTGCGGTTTCGCTCTGTTTAGATCACCAAGAACATTTGCAACTTCTCTTTCAAATTCGCCTTTCATATTATTAAATTTTATATCAAGTTTAGATTTTTTTAAATCAGCAACTAAATTGCCTAAATAAGAATACAATATACCGTTAGTAAGGGAATCAACAGACCGACCAGATCCGGCAAACGGAGTGTTAACTCCAACTAAAACACCTTCCAAACCCAATGAGGGATCACCTACAATTTTATCAGCAGCCTCAACAAATGACATTATTTTTTGTTCTTTAAGAATGTTCATATATCGATTGCGTTTTTCAATCTTTGCTGAAATCTCTGCATCTTTCGCCATTGCCAAGCCTTTAGTCAAAACTTCGGCTTGCGCTTCTGCAAATAAACCTGGAATTTTTCTAGATTTTTTTTCTTCTTGTAACTCAGCAAGCATTTCTTTTAGCTGCTTTTCCGTCAAGCGGTCTTTGTTTACTAAACCTATAACTTTTAAACAATCTGCCATTATGACCCCGCTACGCAAGCACTGGCGGCTTCTACGACTTCTACATAAGCTTCAGTTGTAGAAGCAATTTCTTCTAGTTCAGCTAACTGACTTAAATGATAATCAGTTAAACCATCATCTGCCCTAATTTGCTCAATCATTATTTCTTGTCTAGGTATTATGTAATCAAGTTCTGCATCTTCACCTATAGAGTCAAACTTTAAAAGATCTTCAAAATATGAATCAGTTGGTGGGGCGTTGCCCATTACATCATCTACCGAAACACCTTCAATTTTAGTTCCATTGCGCGCTAATTTTTCAGCTTGAAGGTCTACAATCATTTTAGACAAACCACCATAAGCTTCAGCAGCACTTAAATTAAGTTCAGACATTTGATCAGAAACAATAGCCACTTCTTCATCAGATATATCTTTTACACCATGCTCTTCTAATTCTTGGCGTATTCCATCCCGTCTTGAAATTTCTGCTTCGAAATCATTAACCGAATCATGGTAATCCCTCCAAGTCTGCGCGTCTTCTAAATCATTTCGTGCAAAAATAAGATCGCCACGAGCTTCCTCAGAAAGAGCTTCAAGTAAAGCATCAGTATTTCTTTCTGGTAAGTACCCAGCTTCTTCAGCAAGCTCTGCCATATCGTCAAGATTTAATTTTGATTTAGTATTGTTTACCGGACTAACCGCAGTTCCTTTTTTTGTTACATAGCCAGCCTTCGGTTTAAACCCAATATTTATTAATTCTCCACGAAAGGTTGGATCTTGATCGTTTATGCCGCCTGAATTTTTAATGAATTGACTAAGGCTTACTGGTTTTTTTGGTTCTTTTGGAATAACCACATCAACCAAAACCTGTTGATCTGTTGCAAGTTGACGAACAGCAATTTCATAAGCAGTACGGAGTTTGGCGCCAGATGAAAGATCACTTGCTGTTTCCGCCTCTAATCTTTTAGTTGGCACAGTGGGCTCGGCTTCACTAACACGAACAGGAAGATCAATAGCGTCTAACTCAGTTCGAATTATACTTTCTAAGTCTTCCCCAACCGCATCTAGTATTGCTTTAGGATCTACGCGAGAACGTGCTACTGCACCCGCTACGGTTCCAATCCCACCGCCCAAGAAAAAACCAGCGCCCACATTAAGAAGTGCTTCTGACATTGTATAATCAAGCTGCTGAGATTGTGACAATGAATAATAAAAAGGCTCAAGGATTAAAGCCCCGCCAGTACCCTCAATAGCTCCAACCCTAGCCCTTCCCGCAACCCTTCCATACCTGGCAACAGAAGCAGCTTTTGCTGTTGGTCCAACAATAGGAATAAACATTGAGGCAATTTCAAGTGGATCTGATGCAACGGCCAACATCCCACCACCAAACTTTGCTACGGTAGGAATTAAACCTGTCGGGCTTTTAGATATAATTGCGTTTCGAATTAGTTCTTCTTTTTTACCTTCAGCTAAAAGCTTGGCTTCTTCTGAAGAAGTCGGGGATTCAAACTTTAAACCAATAGAACTATACTGTTCATTTAAATCTTCTGGGCTTTTTAACTTACCTTCTGCTAAAGCAATTTCAGTAAATTTATCTTTTACAGTTTCGGTTTGAGCATATATTTCATTGAGCCTATCGCTTATTGTTTCTCGAGCTATAGGATTTACCTCTAAAGCTAAATCATATTCAAGATCTGCTTGAAGCTGTTCAAGCTCAAGAATTTCTAGTTTGTTTTCTTCACTAAAAACATCTGAGCTTGCACGAAACTGTTCTGCTTGCCTTGAAAGCAAGGTTCCAGCCATCGGCATAGCTGCTAACTCTGATACAGCCCGACCTAAAGAAACGCGCAAATCATCAGCAGCGGTTATCCTATAAAGGCGATTTTCTGTATTAAGAGGACGGGGCTGCATTACTTGTTATACTCATCAATATATTTTTGTGACTCTTGAGAATATCCCATTGATTCTTCAAAAACTCTTAAACCTTCGGGTGTTTGTTCATAAAGATCAGATACTATTTCTGGAAGTTCTAAAAATTTAACTTCAAAACCAGCGGGAAGCATACCTTTGCTTGTAACATAATGAAGGCTTAAACCATCTCCAGTGCTATTGTTTAAGAATTTTCCAGTAGAACTAAGGGAAGCAGCGGCAACCTCTCTATTAATAAACTCTGGAAATTCTTCTGTGTCTAATTCAACAAATGGAAGTTGTTTCATAATATCAATATCCATAAGCATTGATACATTTTTATCTATAACTTGTTCATCAAACTCCATTGGAACAACATATATTCCACTGCTATTAATAATTGTTTGACTGACCTCTGGTATTAAATCTTGAATAACACCCTCTACAACTTCCGCAACGCTACCGCCCGTTTTAAGCCTTGAAATAGAAAGTTTCTCAACAGTATCAAATTGTTCATTAAATATTTGACTACCAACTTCATCCCCACCAGTTAAGTATGCTACCCTATAGTCTTCTAAGGCAGCAACTATTTCCGCATCAACATCGTTTTTAGTTGTTGAAGGCTGACCAACGAGTAGTTCTTCCATAGTTAACTTTGAAAGATCGACTAATTCTTTTTGCACTACTACATTATCAGTGTACATTGCTCGGATGTACTCTGAATTTAATCCAGCTGATCTTAATTCTTGAATAAATTTTGGAGCATAATCTTCAAGACCTTCCCGTATTACACCAAAAGAAACAGTAGCAACATCTGAATCAAAATTCTCAATTACACTTGCTAAACGTGCCGCCATTTGTTTTGGCATAACAGTTCTTAAATTTTGCGGAAGGTCAATTTCATCAAACCGTTTTTCCATAAAGTCTTGCAACCTTACCAAACCTTCAGAAAGACCAAGAAAATTGTTTCCCTCAATGCTTCCATTAATATCATCAACTATTCCACCAGCAACTTCATCCGTACCGACAACAAATGCAGCAGCGTCTTTATTAAGGGCGTCACTTCTTTTATTAATAGTTTCAATCCAAAAATTTTCTCTTGCTTTAGCGTTAATAATATCTGTTGGATTGCCATTAGCCTTTGCATCGTTAAATTCTTTTTCAAGCTCACTAGCTATTTCAAGTGTTCTGCCTATACTCATACTGTTAAGAGCGCCACGATTAGCAGCATCTTCACTAGCATTACTCCAAGACTCAATGTATTGCTCGGCTTGTTCTTTAGGGTAAATACTTTCTATATATTCTTTATTAATTTCAAAACCAGGCGGAGGCTGAAGGGTTAAGGCCATAGCATCTATAGCTTCGGTTAAGTCTTTTGCAGCAACATTTTGCGCTCTATTTATTTCTTTATTTAAACTGTTTTCTAATTTAGTATTGAAGGCAAGATTTGCTTCATAAGTCGCACCTGGCAATGGTGTTTTTTCATAAATTTTAAGAAGTGCTTTTTTCGTATTAATGCTACTTGCATTATCATAAGTGTAAATTCTGTTTTCTCGCACTGCTTTGCTTAACGTACTATCAGCAACCTTTTTAGCATTTTTTTCACTTACACCAAGAGCTATTAAATCATTAACAAACTTGCCAGCCGCTAGTTCAATTTTTTCTTCATTAAACCTTTCTGATAATGCCATATCGATTATTTCTTGTGCGCCAATTTCAGTAATTTCCTTTACCCGATTAGCAGCAACTACTGTTGCTTTTCTTGTAGCAATATCGGAATATCTACCTTGATAGGTCATTGCGCTATCGCTTAGTCGAGCGGAAAGAACACCAGCAGCAACAGGATCAATTTCCTGCAATGATGCAGCATACCCATTTTGAATATCAGCTATTGATTCTTGAAACACAGACATAGGCATATCGTCTTTATCAGCTTCACGAACAAGGTTTTGATAATCTTGTTTTGCAAGACTTTCTATTTCTACAACAGCAATTCTATTTGCAGCATCAAATGCGGCACGTTCCTCAATGTTAGTAGGCCCACCAGCCTCCCTAAGAGCCGTTAAGGTGGGTAAAGCGCCATCTTCGCGCACTGACTCCTGACCACGGGTTTCGGCTTCAGCAGCGGCTTGTTTAAAGGCAAAGTCAGACATACGGTCAAGTTGCTGAGAAATGTTCTGGCCGAGCCTTGCTTGCTCTCGCGCAGCAGCAAAATCCATCTGTTGGGGCTGTCGCGTTTTTAAACCAATTCTCTGATATCGTGGAAGGATTGCCATTTTTTTACCTTAAATTACCTGTCCGTATCTATATGCACCAGAGCCTATTGTTCCAGCAGCAGATACATAAGAGTTTAATTGTGCAGCATTTCCAGCAGCTTGATATATACCAGCTTGTGCGCTGCCTTGCCCTAGCGCCATAACAGCATTATCGGCAGCTATATTAAATTCTCTAATACCCTCACCCATTGCAAACCTTTGTAGTGTAGCCGCAGATCCAGAAGTAGGATCAACACCGCCAGCCCCAGCCCTAGCAACAATAGCAGATAATGTTTCATTTAATCTTCTTAATGCTTCACTGCCCTTTTGCTTATAAGCAATAGCCTGAGATCTGCCACGAAGCTCTGCTTGGGCAGCTTGTTGCTCATACTGACGCTTCTGGGCAGCACCAGCAGCTAATGTTCCAACGGCTGATATTCCAGTTGTTAATGCCATTCCCGCGCCAGACGCTAAAAATGCTCCTACTGCTGCCATATCTAATTCCCCACGCTTAAACGATATTCAAGACCCAGAACGGTCATTTTTAATGGTACGCTCTGGCTTATTGTTATCTGTCCGGTTTGACTAAACCCTAAAAATCCATTTGCTGTTTTCATGCCAGTAAATGGAACAACCGACTTACCAAGTACATCTTCACCAAATTTTCTAAATGGAATTAATTGTCCGTTAATTGTCATGTTCTGAGTTTCGTTTACAAGAGCATCGACTTGGATAATACGTTTTTTAAAACCTTGAACAGATCCAGAAGATAGCACTGGCTCAGAAGGCATTGTCTTAACTGTAACAGTGTAACCTAACCCAACCTCACCGCCCCTTGTTGTTGCTGGGGCCGTGGCAAAAGAAACAACTCCGTTTGGAGGAACCGTTTGATTAGGATCTACAAGACCATCACGAACTATAGAAACTGTTTCGCCTCTAAGATGTGGCATATGGATATTGGGGTCTGCACTTGTTTTGGCAGCATCGGTTGTAAAGGTATCGTCAAATTTTTCTAACGAATAACGAGGATTACCGTCTATTGTTCTTTTTACAATTACATAAACATCTGAAATTTCAACAGAGACAGCAACAAATTCTCCATCTGTTGTAAACCTACTTGGTGCAATAACATTCTGACCCACCAGGATAGAATAGACAGCCATAGAGCCATCTTCACCATTAACAATGAATATACGGTCAGATTCATCTGTAGACGAAGCTCTACGCGCTGCCATGTCTATAGGCGTTTTTAAAAGATGAGAGCTTAGAGTGGATAAAGGCTGAACCTGGTAAGACGCTGTGTTATCTCCATACTGAAAAGCATTAAGAGATTTACCCTGTCTTTGAATAAACAGAGTTGCACCGTTTAGATCTTCAATCGGAATACCAGGTTTCGCTCCTAATCTTGTTTGAGGGCGCACGAAAAACGATGAAGGTGTGATTGGCGTATCAGTAGACTGAGTAACAGCAAACTCTGCTCCAGTAGTAAATATTCTTAAATCATTACCAGAGAATAAATTAATAATACTGTTTAATTGGTTTGTGTTTATTGTTGCTTCAACGCTTTCATCATCAAGACCAGTGCCAACATTGAAGTTAAAAAAGTCAATTACCTGGGAACCCCATATAGTGTTGATACGAGACTTAGACCCACCAAAATATAAACGTCCCTCATGGAACGCCGCAGACTTAGCCCAGCCGCGTGTATTAGACCAAACATCTTCATACCCGTTTTCGCTTTCCCAATTTCCAGAGGTAATCGCACTACCATCAAAAAACGGAACCTCAACAACAGCCCTCATTTCTGTATTTGAAACAAACTCAACATAACGAGCGCGTCCGAATGTGCTTGTAACTTGAGCGTATGAGCCAACAGCAGCAGCTTCAAATGGTTGAACGCTATATGATGAACCGTTATTTGGCGCAGTGTCCCAAGCTGGATAAACTGTAGCAAGCTTAGAAGATCCTACATAATCTTGAATAACTCTTGTTTGCCCAGCGCCAGTACCAGATGTAATTTTAACATACATTCCATTTGGTTGGTCATTAGCAGAAAACGAACTAGAAGATTTTAATGTAATTGTACTTGCACCACCAGCTTGTGCTGTGCCTGTGTCGGTTGTTTGGGCGCTTGCTGTAATGGTAATGTTGCCCGTAGCGCCAGATGGTGTGATTGTAAACGTAGGGCTATGAGTTGTTAAAGCATACGCATATTGAGGCACATTCTTTAATGGTAAGTTTTCTAATGTCCAAGATGTATCACTGTTTCTAATTAATCTTTTAGTCTGCAAATCTTCATGGCAAAGAATAAGAGTATCGACTGCCTGAGTATAATTTATTTCGTCTAACATATTGGTAGTGCTGCCCGTACCATCCGTAATGTCAGTTGCAGTAATAAAATCATCAGTGCCGCCATTAAGGTTTTCTTGCTGAACTCCGTTTTTAAAAACAAAGATCTTTTGATGAACAAAAACTAAACTGTAACTGTCGGTAACACTAAATTCAAAAGGAATAATTTTAAAAACTTGAAACGCATTTACGAAATCATGGCAAAACTTGAGGCCAGGTCTACGTTTAAAACCACCTTGCGGTTGAATAACTACATTTGTAGCTTCCTCTAAAGCATTTTGATATTGCTGTAAGTCAGTACGCGCACGAACCAAAGGATCAAGTTCACCCACCGAAAAGTTGGTTTGGAATTGAACAACGCGCATTTTAAGCCCTCACGTTGATTAACGAATAATCCTCAATAACTTGTGGTAAACTACCACGGCTATCAATATTAATTGATTCACGCATTAGGCCACCACGATTTGCATCTGCCGGTGAGCCAAATGCTAACGCTCTAAAGTAATCTGATTTAGCAACTTGATCTGTAATTACAAAACCTAACTCTGCTGCTAAAGCTGTACGAAGCAAACGCACAAAATAAACTGGCATTTTGCTTTCTAATACCGTTGCCTGGTAATCAATATATACAGTGTCAAAGTTTGTGTATAACTGATCTGCGTATATTTCCCAACCGTAGTTAGCTGGTTGTTGATTGGTTCCACTGCTAGTGAATAGTGCAACCACGCCAGAGAGCATATCGCCTGGAAGCTGATAAGCATACTTCCATTCATTAGTTGGAGCATCAGCTAGTCTAGCTAGCTGTGTTTTTTTAAGGCTCCAAGTCCACATATAGTTTGAAATTATATTATCGCGTAGATCTGGATATAAACGATCACAAGCAAGTGCTGCGTCTGTACCTTCTGTAAAAGATGAGATTGGTGATGCACCCAAAAGAATTAAAGCATCCGAGCAAATAGAAACAGAAGAATCGCCAACAGCCATATTTATCTCCAGAAGGTTGGAAAGGGGCGCCGGAGCGCCCCAAGCCTTTAGGTTACACCAATTGCTGTTCCAGCAGTAACATCGACAACAGTGCCGTTGTTGCTTAAAACTATGCTTAGTGTTGCTGTAGGGGTGTTCGTATCATAATGATAAAGAAGATCACCAACAGCAAGCGTATCAGCTAGACTGTTAAAGTAACCAGCACCCGTTACAGTTGCTTTAGCTTCTGCACTAATATAGGAATACATACTTGGCGCGTTCCCTTTCTTAGATGCAGCTATGGTTGCAAAACCAGCTTGAGTAAATGCCATTGAATAATACCCCTATTCAGTACAGTTGATTTGAACAATGCCTTCGCCATCAATAGCAACAGATCCAGCGGAGAACATTGAGCTTACCAAGAAAGATGTTTTCTCTGGTACATAGTTCACTTCTGTTTTCTGAGACATTGATTCGGCGTAACCCATTGAGTCTTTATGCCAAGCAAAGCATGAACGTGTGCCTGGCTTTGGAACGCCGCCTTCGTCACGATCACCCATAGAGAGGATAGTGAAACCCATGAACGTGTTGATTTCTCCACGAACAAGAGCCTTTACAGAAGCAAAGTCCTGGCTGGTTATCTCTGTTTCGCCCAGCAAAGCATCAAGCTGAGATGAGTTCATTAGTAGATAACGACCTTCGGCTGGAACATTTTTGGCGTTCATCGCTTTAGAAGTAGCGCGAAGCTTTTCAATGTTCATGTTTGTATTACCACCTGGTCCCACTGTAGTAGCAACAGTTGTGCCAGCATTGCCAACAAACGCATCAATGCAAAGCTGGTCCATACGACGAGCAATAGATTTTGATACAACTTGAACCAATTCTGAACGCTCATCAAAGTTGATGTGAGACTGTTGGAATATGTCAGAGTATTCAGCAGCAATGAAATCTGACATTGTTGCAGTGACCTGACTATAGGTTACGTTTAATGGTGTTACGTCTGTTTGCGGTACGCGAACAGTAGCAACTCCTTTTCCAATTTTTGGAAATTTAACAGTATTACCGGCCACGCCTGTGCGTGTACGCATTGTACCACGAAGTAGTGACTCGGCTTGATACGCTTGCTTAACCTCTGAATCGAACAGGGTAACAAACGCCGTTGTGACGTTCTGCGCCATTGCAGATACCTCCTATTGAGTTTCAACAAAACGCGATCCGTTATCCGATAGTCGGGCGATCCGCTTGCGCATCATGGCCGCGCCAGCCAGTAGATTACTACATTTAACGGGCCGGACGCGGTTAGCCGTTGAAGCTAAAATACACGCAAGCGATATTTATTGCAACCCCTAAGAGTTAGCTTGCATCCATTGGTTTTCTATTTTGGTTCGCCAAGGTGCATCTGTTTTCCATCTAGGATCAGAAATAGCTGACTCAAGATCTTCTTTTGTCATTTCTGGTTTGTTCACAACAGGAGCTATAGGAATGTTTTCATTTGTAAGAGATTGATGATATTTTACAAACGCATTGATAGCATCAGCATTGTTTAAAGATCCAGCTAATGACTCACGCTCTGAGTTTGTTAAAGGAACTTTCATCAAGTTTCTTTCTACCATTTGGATTTTTTCTTGCGCGTTTTTACCGAGCTTTTCCATTTCAACGCGCTGATCATACTCCATGCTTTCTTGCTCTTGCTTAGACAGAGCAAGTACACGCGAAGCCAAATCCTCGAAAGCGTCCTGGCTAATTCCATTTTCTTTAGCCCATTCCTGATATACTGAAACAGTTGGGTCTTCCGCATCCAGACCTTGATCCGAAAGGCCAGATACATCGTACTCATCTGGCGCCTTATGTTTGCCAGATTTAAATTTCTTTTCAAGTTCTGCATAACTTTTTGCAAGTTTTTCAACATCTGGCCCATCCTCATCCCAAAATTTTTCTGGATAATAATCAGGTCTTTCTAAAGGAGCATCATCTTCCTGAGAAGCTTGAACATCTTCTTCCGGTTGTTCGTGAACCGCAATAGGCGCTTCTGCGCTTGGTGCTTCTGGTTGTGTAACATTAATCATTGGGGCATCAGCCTCAACTTCTTGTGCAGCCATTTCTTCAGCCATTGTTTGACCTTTCTATTCTTTTATCAATCATACGCACAATTTCAGCCATGCCTGTCCGAGCATAACCAAAACTTGCATCTTCTCCTGGGAACCAAGTGGGTTGTTCAATTGTAATACTTTTTAAATGGTTTAATACCTTTTGACCTTCAGCGCTTTTAAACACTTTGCCATAGATCATATCAATATCATCAGCCCTTGGTGTTTTAATCTCCGCTTGAATTAAACCTTCCCATCCATCGGGTGTACTCATTGCATCGCCTCCATTGTTGCGCCACCATCATCAGCAGTTTGTGGCCCTTGTTCGGCCATCATTGCTTGCTGCATTTGTTCAAGCATTGCTTGTTGTTCTTCTGGAGTAGTAAGCAATTCTTGATTTATATTCATTTTCTCAGCAATGTACTGAGCTATTCTAGGAATAGATAACGCTGCCTGTCCCTGTGGACCAAGAGAGTTTGCTATCTGCATGAACTGCACAACATCATTTACTTCTTGAAGCTTCTGAGACTGAGCTAGAGGCGCTACGGGCGTTACCTTAACCTCGACACCGTTTACCTTTAGAGGTAAGTCAATATAGCCTTGCTGATCCATTATATACAAAATGCGAGAAACAAGCGGAACCATCGTTTCATTAATCAATCTACCAAAAGCAGACCCCAGGTTACTTGCTAGCTCTCTTGATCTTTCAGCAATCTCAGTTGCGGATCGCGCTGACATATTATCAGGCGGCAAAGTATCGTCCATTAAGATCTTTTTAATGTTAATACGCAAATCATTCATAACGATCTGGCTTACGTTAAAGTCACCAGTGCGAGGCAATGGCGCCAAAGACGCGCCTTGCGGTCCACCGTTACGCGCCACGCCAATAATTGCACCTGGCTGGATCTTAATGTTTTGAGGGTTCAATATACCATCATCTGCTGCCGTATATACACCAGCAATAGCTAATGAAGCGTTTTTAAGAACTAGCTCAACAGTTTTGTTTAGGGTCTTTATATCGCTGATTGCAGTTACCAAAGGACCGCGACCATATACTTCGCCAGCAACTTTCATATAACGCGCAACGATAAACGGAGAGGAGTCCATAGTTCTGTAAACAAGCTCTTGGCGTTTGCTGGGCCAGATAACATGATAGCAAAACCGTTTTTCGTCATAGTCATAAATTACAGCGTCAACTAAATCTATTTCTTTTGATGGAGAATTTGATATTGCTTCTTGTAGTTCCGATGTCATTTCTAGATCAGGAAACTCTTGCGGTATCGCTTCAGCTTTCATTCTAAGCTTACGATATACGTTATCGATATTGCCAAACGTACCTTCCTCGATAGCAACCAGGTATTGAGGGATTGGTGTAAACCTAATTGGAGTAGCTTCATCACCAGGCGTTACCATCATAACCGCAGTACCGACACATAGATCGAGCAAGAACTCGCCCATTGCCAGGTCAAAATTAGTCTGACGCATGATTTCAAACATACGTTTTGTGTAAGCATCTAGTGCAGCTTGCGCTTGAGGCCGCTGTTCTTGTGGTATGCCAGTGCCAGCTTCTAATCGACACCACTCTTTTTGTGGCGGGAACAAGCCAGACTGTATTCTATTAGCAAATCTTTGTGTTGCATGGATAGCTGTTGAGTCAAAAACCCTAACCATCTTGCCCTTACCGGCAACACCACCTTCGTAGTATCCAGAATAAAGATTGCGCTGTGGTAAAGCAAATTCGTAACAGTCTTCGTAAATTGATCTCCACTCATCTTTACGAGCGTTGGCTTTAGCGTCACGTTCAATAATCTCAGTTACATTTAGCCTAGACATCGTGCTTATCCTTTTTTGTGACGATTAGCGAAGTTACGCGCAGCCTCAACAGATCCAAAACCCCAGGCACTTAGAGCCAATGCCTTTCGAGTAGGTTTGCCCTTTTCATCTTTCATTGGTCCTTTCATGCCAGCAAATCGTGCAGCAAAGCTGATACGCCTGGGATTAGTGCCAGTTTTTAACTTACGGCCCATTCCAAGTTTTTTTCGACCAGCTTCATTTAAGCCACCCGCTGCACTTTGAAACTTTTTTGCTACCATTTACTTGGCTTTTGGTTTTGCTTTGGGCTTTGGCTTTTCAACCCAAGCTTCATTTTCTGGAGTGTTGGGATCGTCACCAATAAACGAACCGTCTTCATTACGGGCGCGAACTTTTTTAACAGGAACATCCACTTTAACTTTGTTGTGAACGCGAGGATCAGATTTAATTTGTGTCATTAGTAATCACCACCTAATTTTGTTTGAAGTTTCTCTTGTTGTGGGCCTTCCCGTCTAGCGGGAGAAAATAAAAGCCTTAATCCACCCCTGCGCATACGGCTACGCCTTGACTGAACGCCCTGCATCTGGGTAATTTCTTCGCTTTCGGCCCTACTAGAAGCCCTTTGACGCGCAGCAGAAGCATCAATTTCAGCTTGGCTAGGCGCTCTTGATCTACTACCAAATAATCCAGACATATTAAAACCTCACCATCATGTAATAGTCAGCCCCCTCTGGGCCAAACTTTGTCATAACACTTTCTACACTAAAATTTAGTGATTTGGCAAACCTTAAAGCAACATCGTTTTCCACTTTAACGCAAATTTGTAGTCTTTTTATTTCATAATCAAGGATTGCGGTATCGGTTATAGCCTTTGCGCCACGCACAAGTAATATCGCATTTTTATAAATGTCTTTACTGGGGATCAGCCACATCTCTGCCAGGCCATTCCATATATACCTTATACCGAAAACAGCAATAACCTTACCTTTGCAGATTGCTGCCCAGCTAGATCCGACAACGGCATTATCCCAAATGTAATGAATATAATTAGGAATATGATTTATATATTCTTTAGTATCCTCATTGTACTGTATTCTGGTAAGATGATCATAGGTTAATGCAACGATATGTTCATCATTGCTCATTCTAAACTCTGGGATCTGAATTAAACCCATTAGAAAATTTCAAAATCTGTTGTTGCTGAGTAGCTTGAGCTTGCGGCAAAGCTTGTACCATACGATCCACGGCGCAATTTACGCTGCTCACCGCCACCAAGCATTAGATATCCAAACGCATCGCCACAGTGAGAATGCTCATTCTTTACCGGCGCGTCTTTAAACCTATCTTGCCCAGCGCCCATTGAAACACGTTTAAAAAAGTAGCCACCGCTTAGAGATTTACGCAATCGTAAACATTTTTTATTTACTATCAGCCCAGGCTTGCCACTCACCAGCCGGTTCATAGGCGAAGCAGCAGCTTCACGGCGAACATTGAAAGCATTACTATCTGTTGGCTGCGCTCTAAACCCGATAGACTTCAAATGATCAAATGCGGTAACTTCATAAATCTCATCGCGCTTGTTACCCGCTGGATCACCCCAGATCATTACCTCTGCCTTGTCAAAACTTGCGGCTATCTTAGCCAGTAGCTCCTGACCAAACCGTTCGAGCCCCATATCAAACGTAACTAGCTCATCTAAGACCTTCCAGGCGCCGCCAGCAGTACGTTGTCCAAAGATGGCGGCTGGTGTTAATCCAAAGTCTACACCGATCTGAAGCGGGTACTGAGGATCATACTGAACTTCCGCTGACATTAGCTCATCATCGTACTCAGGCCACACTGGACGCCCTTCTTGCACAAAAGTATATTTACCTTCTGCGTAACACCTGATCCAATCAGCATTTTTACCGCCAAGTAGCTGCTCATAGTACCCATCAGGAAGATGAACCTTGTTTTCCGCTGACGGGTTAACCATCCACCACTTGCCACCAGAAAAAACAAATCCGTTTGCCTCTGGGTTCTCAGGTATATCTTTAGCCCCTACCTCCAGCACACCGCCAGGTTGCCGGTGAAACTTCCAGGGAAACCGACCGCCAATAGGGTTCTTCTCTGCAAGCTCATGCCACCAGTGATCTGCATCAGGCGGGTTTGTATCCATAATAATGCCGTACCAGGACGCTCCTCCGTCCGATTTAGTAGGGTAACGGCCTACACGATGGGTCAAACCATCGATAACAGCCTTTGGTAACTCTCTGGCTTCATTTACCCAGGCACCAGTAAGTTCCAATGAAAGCAGTTTACGCACATCTTGCGGCGTAGATAGCGCCATAAAGATAACTTCGCAGTCAATACCAGGTGCATTATCGCGGCTGGGCAGCTTCAAATGGTGTGTTATAGGCGGTTGCCACCGCATCGGACCCCAAGTTTCTTCTGGAAACAACTCCCCCCAGGTCTTAATTGTAGTTGTTCTTAGCTCTGGATAGGTATTTCTAACGACAACAAACCGAGAATATCGGATACCGTCACGCGGAGAAGGCTTTTGCTGCACAGCTTTAAGCATTATCTCAGCAGCGCACCCATATGACTTACCAGATCCAACCGGACCCATCAGGCCACGAACAAAAGATTTATCGTGTAGAAATTTCCATACAGTAGCAGACTTAGAAAAGTCTAAATCCATGCTAGGAAGATTACTCATCGCCAGCCTCATAAGTCGTGGTAATCTCTGGACCCTTCATATTGATCCCAATAATCGAAGGCTTATCAACATTTGCCTCAACATCCAGCAAACCACTAGCTTTAGCTAAAATGCGTAGAACACTCACCTTGTCAAACATCTCAATCGTTGTTCCATGCTGACCAACAGTAACCTTCTTAATCGCCGCCAAAGCCTCATCAGGAATATCAGCAATAGGCTTTATCTCGCCCGTACTTAAATTAATGATATCGGTAATCCGAGCAGTACCCATAGCAATCAACTCAGTAGCAACAGCTTCCTTGTTCTGAGCAA
>Ga0209535_1000458_pt1 | contig 28840 bp, 42 predicted proteins | sample LinPmetageLP28_FD_184041 | JGI IMG/M metagenome (GOLD analysis project Ga0209535, IMG submission 184041) | Marine viral communities from the Pacific Ocean - LP-28 (SPAdes) (version 2) | ecosystem: Environmental > Aquatic > Marine > Oceanic | place: Pacific Ocean | collected 2009-08-22
AGTTTCAGCACCTGCAACACCTGCAACACCTGCACCACAAATGATGTCAGGAGCTTTTGACTTATCAGGTGGATTAGAACCTGAACCGACTAGAGCTTACGTTGTAACAGATGAAATGACTAATAGTCAAAATCAATTAGCCAATATTAGAAGAAGAGCTACAATCTAAAATCAAATAAAAATTAATTAAATATATTATATACTATGCCTTGCGAAGAATGTGAAAACGGAAAATATAAATGGGGAAAGACAGGAGATTGTCAATATGACTCAGTTGCAGAATGTGAAGAAGCGAACAAAGACTATTACGAAAAGACTACATCTATTGTTGAGTTAGTAATTTCAGATAATAGTCAAGAACTAGCTATTGATGCTATTAGTTTAGTTACTTCACCTGCAATAGAACAGGACTTTGTTTACTTTGGAAAAGAAAAGAATAACTTAACTTTCGCTAAAGTAGATGAGGAGAAAAGAATGTTAGTTAGCCCTGCACTTATTCCTAACAAGCAAATATTCAGACATAACCCAAACACAGACTCAGATTACTATGTTTACTTTTCAAAAGAAACAGTGCGTAAAGCTTCTGAGTTGTATTTGAAACATAACAACCACCATAAAGCTACATACCAACACCAAGACAGAGTTTCAGGCGTTCTAACAGTTGAGTCTTGGATTAAGGAAGGTGATATGGACAAGTCAAAGTTATACGGTTACGACTTACCTAACGGCACTTGGTTTGTAAAAATGAAAATAGAAAATGATGAGCTTTGGAATAAAATCAAAGGCGGTGAATTAAAAGGATTATCAATCGAAGGTTACTTTACAGACAAGATGGAACAGATGTCAGAAAAAGCTCCAAGTAATGAGGAAATTCTTTCAGCACTAAATGAAATAATTAAGCAAAATCAAACAAAGTAATAGTTTATCTATTATATATTACAAACACTAATAAAACTAAAAAGAATTATGGACATTAAAGAACAAATCTTAGTAGCTCTAGGTCTTAACAAAGAAGAAACAATTAAGTTAGAGTGGCAAGCAAAATCAGAAGACGGAACTATTTTCGTTTCAACAGCTGAAGAATTAGAAGCAGGAGTAGATATTTCAGTATTAACTGAAGATGGAACTACAATTTTATTACCTGTTGGAACTTACAAGACTGACACAGGAGTATCTTTCAGAGTTGAAGAAGAAGGTATTGTTGCTGAAGTTATAGAGTCAGAAACTGAAGAAGTAGTTGAAGAAGAAGAAATGTCTGAAGACTTATCAGAAGAAACAGTATTAGCTGAAGAAGATGAAAAAGAAGACTATGATGAAGAAGCTGACGTTGCTGATTGGAAAGGTATGGAGAAAAGAATTGAAAACTTAGAAATTGCTGTTGCAAAACTTAAAGAAGAAAAAGTAGGCGGTGATGATGAAGTTGAAGAAATGTCTGAAGAAACAGTTGAACCTTCTACAAATCCTAAGTCTATAAAAACTACAGAAGTAGTTGAGTTCTCAGCAGAAGATGAATTAACTAAGTTAAAAGAAGAAAACGAAAAACTTAAGACTGAGTTGGCTTCACAACCTGCTTCAGCTCCTTTAGATGTAAATAAATTCAGTTCAGACAGAAAACCTGTATCTAGAGCAGAATATAACAAACTATCAAAAAGAGAAAAATTCTTACACGATTTAAATAAATAATATAATAACTTAAAAACAAAAAACATGGCTTTTACAACAACTAGCTCGTTTTCGGGCAAAGCAGCGGGATTTTATATTTCGGCAGCACTCAAGCAAGCAAACTCTTTAGATTACTTAACATCTATTGAAAACATCAAGTTCAAATCTAACATCCAAAGGATGGCAGGTTCAGGACTAGTACTTGACGCTACTTGCGACTTTACTGATGCAGGAACTTTAGCACTTACAGAAAAGGTGTTAGAACCTCGTAACCTACAAATCAACTTAGACCTTTGCAAGTCTACATTACTTGACTCTTGGGAAGCGTTACAAATGAGAGCAGGAGCAGGAGCACCACCACCTGCATCTTTTGATGACTATGTAATTTCTTACATGGGTGAAATCATAGCACAACAAACAGAAGAAAGTATTTGGAATGGAGCAGGAGCAACAGGAGATTTTCAAGGCTTTATGAATACTAATGGTTACTTAATGCCAACAGGAGCTAATGCTGACGCAACAGTTACTCAAGACGCAGCTTCAGGAGCATACACAACACTTAACATTATTGCTAACTTACAGGGATTAACTGCAAGTATGGCAACTAACATTTCTGCAGTATTGAGAAAAGATGACTTACACCTTTATATGTCACCTAAAACTTACGCTATTTATATTTCAGCAGTATCTACTTTAGGATATGTAAATGCTTACAATATGAACGGAGACTATGTTCCTGTATTTGAAGGGTACAAAATCGCTGTGTGTAACGGAATGTTAGACAATCAAGTAATTGCGGCAGAGAAGTCAAACTTATTCTTTGGAACTGACCTTTTAAGTGACGCTACTAGAATTACTTTGATGGACATGGCACAGCTTGACGGAAGTGACAATATGAGATTAGTTGCTCGTTACTCAGCAGGAGTTCAGTCAGGAGTTGGAGCTGACATAGTAAGACAATCATAATAAAATAAATAATACGGAAGGAGGGGGTAAAACCCTTCCTCCCTTAACCTAAAAAAATAAAATAAAATGGCTTGTACAGCACTAACAAAAGGTAGGGGACTTGACTGTAATAGAATCAGTGGAGGAGTAAAGAAAATATTTTTTTCTGTATTTGATGAGGACGTTTCTTACACTTATGACGCAACACACCCTTTAGAAATTGACGCAATAGATTGGAACGGAACTACTATATTTGAATACGTTATGCCGCTTGGTGTTTCTAGTATTACAGATACTATTACAGGTAGTCGTGAAAACGGGACTATTTTCTATACTCCAACTTGTAATATTATGCTAAATAAACTTACTAAAGCAGATCAAAATGAAATTAAGCTTTTAGGAAAATCTAAAGTAAGAATTTTTGCAGAATTAAACCAACAATTAGCTAACGGACACAATGTATTTATTGCATTGGGAATGTCTAACGGAATGGAACTTAACGCAGGTACTATGGATAGTGGTGCTGCATTTGGTGACAGAAACGGATATACTCTTACATTTGATGGATTAGAGCCTATTCCTTTTGCTTTCTTAGAAGATTACACAACAACTCCATGGGATCAAAGTGGATTTATTAATGAAGCAGGAACTTTCCCTACTACATCTTAATTAGTTTTCTTATATATTCTTGATTGAGGTGGGCTTAGGCTCACCTTTTTCTTTTTATTACTAACTCAATACAAATAAATTCATAGTTTTTCTATTATATAACAGACAAACTAACTATGATACAAGCAATAACAGAAACAAACTTAGAGATAAATATACAAACTGAGGATAATCGTATAGATACTTCTGTAGCTTCTACTCAAATAAGACATTTGTTTAAGTTCACAAATGATATGGATAAGTCAGTGCTATATGCTTACGCTTTTATTGAAAATATAAAAGCAAGATTTACAGAAGCTGTATTTGTTTATCAAATAACTCCAAATTTATATGCAGGTCAGATTAAATTTTTACCTTCAGGATATTGGAAGTATGAAGTTTACGAAGTTAGTTGGATAGGAACAGTAACTATAAGTTCAGGAAATGCACCTGCAACAGAAGATGATGTTTTAACTCCTGCTGCTAATACAAAAGGAGTAGTTCAGGGCTTAGTTACTAAAGGTAAAATGAATGTATCAGAAAAAGACGGAACTCAGCAAGTTCAGTACACACAAAGAGAAGCACCGACAGAAACAAATTATATATATTACGGACAATAAAATAAAAAAAAATGGCAATAGAAAACTTACAACAATTATTAACTGAGCAACTAGGAAAACATAGATGTGATGTTATTACAACAACAGCGATGACAAGTAAAGATTATTATGCAATTCACTTTGTTACTGAAAGTGTAATAGCTTCAATAGCAGCTACTAATATTCAAACAGGTACAGGTTCAGCAGCAGCTAGTCTTCATACGACTATAAGTGCGGGAACGACTTTATTTCTTCAATGTACAGCTATCACTTTGACAAGTGGTTTAGCTATTTGTTATTACGACCAAGTTATATAATGTTAGCACTTAAACAAGCATTAAGTTTAGTAAGCACTAACACGTTAGGCGGTTGGCAGCCTTCTGATGAAGCAAATCTTAAAGCGTGGTACAAATTTCAAACAGGGATTACATTAAATGGTTCTGATGTTTCTAGGTGGGCTGATAGTTCTGAAAATAGTTTTGATATGGTTCAAGCTACAGAAAGCGAACAACCTGCTTATAATGCAGGAGCTATAGACTTTGACGCTTCAGCTACTCAAAATTTAGGTTCAGCTAGTGATATTGTTTTAAGTACTACTTTTACAATAGGAATAAGATTAAACCCTGACCTAAATAATGTGATTGTTTTAGGTGATAATACCGCAGGGCAAAACGAATTTATAAAAATAACTAACAGCACAAAGTTAAGAATGAAAATTGACAATACTACAGCTGATATTACTGTTAATGATGGAGACTTAGCTGACGACAATTATTTAGTTATTACAAGAACCGCATCAAACAAAGTGTCACTTTTCATTAATGGGGTAGTTCAAACTGATACTGAAACTTTAGCAGGAACTGCAAATATGGATGCAATAGGTGTAAAAGCAACAGACGCTAATCCTTATGATGGAACTATTAGCGAAATACAAATATATGACAAAGAAAGCACAGAACTTACAGCTAATGTAAATACTTATTTATCAAACTTATAAAATGGAAAATATACTTAGTATAAACTTAGAAACATCAACAGCTCCTGTAGTACAAGAAGTAAGAGGTCGTGATTACATAGAATACGGAACGGAAGATTGGAAAAACCTTTACCCACAGTTCTTAATTGACCTTTATTATTCAAGTTCTACACACGCTGCAATTATTAATCAGACAGCCGAAATAATAGCAGGCGAGGACTTGGTTGCAGAAGAAGAAGATGCTATAAATTTAGAAACTTATGTTAAATTAAAGAAGTTTTTAAGACACGCAAATTCAAATGAAAGTTTACACCAAGTAATAAAAAAAGTTGCTTTTGACTTTAAGCTTCAGGGGGCTTACGCTTTGCATATTGTATGGAATAGAGATAGAACAGAAATAAATTCTGTTTTTCACGTGCCTGTAGAACGTGTAAGAGCAGGACGACCTAACGAGCTAGGTCAGATTGATACTTACTTTATTAGTGCTGATTGGGCGAACACTAGAACAAATAAGCCTTACCCTGTAGCTGCTTTTAATGTGAATGATAGGACTTCAGGAAGTCAGTTACTTTATACAGGCTCTTACAGTCCTAATATGGACGTTTACCATACTCCTGACTACATAGCAGGATGTAATTGGGCTTTAGTAGATCAAAGAGTTGCAGAGTTTCATTTAAACAATATAGAGAACGGATTTTCAGGCTCGTATTTCGTGAGTTTCGCAAATGGAATTCCAACATCTGAGGAAAGAAGGCAAATAGAACAGAGTTTAGTAGATAAATTTACAGGAGCTTCTAACTCAGGTAAGTTTGTGCTGACGTTCTCAGATGATAAGACTAGAGTTCCTGAAATAACTCCTATAAGCGTTTCTGATGCAGACAAACAATACTTAGCTTTACAAGAGCTTTTAGTATCAAATATTTGTGCAGCACACAGAATTACATCTAAGACTTTGATGGGTATTGATACAGCTAACGGTTTTTCTAGTAATGCAGACGAGCTTATAAATGCAGCAAATTTTTATCAAAATACAGTAGTAAGAGGTTTCCAACTGAACATCTTAAACACTTTGCAAACTATATTCTCAGTAAACAATATAGATTTGCCTGTTGAGTTTGTACAACTTAAACCTATTACAGTACAGTTTGACTCTAAGACTATAAGGGAAGTAATGACGATTGACGAAATACGTTCTGACTTAGGGCTTGAACCTTTAGGAGATGAAGATACAGTTGAGCAAGACGTTAAATTGGCTAAGGTAGGAAGTATGATTAATGACGGAAAAGAGCTGCCTTTATTTGACACTATAGAAGAAGCAGAAGAAGAAGCAAAAAGGATTGGATGTAGTGGTACGCATACACATACGCAAGACGGTAAAGAATACTTTATGCCATGTGAAAATCACGAACAAATAACATCTTTAAATGATTGTAACTGTGAAAAAACAGATAATGACTTTACTGAATTAGAAAGTTTTATAGCAGACTTTGGAGAGGATATTCCTGAAGATTGGGAAATTGTAGATGAAGAAAATGCAAATGATGAACACGAAGATTTTGACTTTGAAGCTGAACTTAATAATATTGCTAATGGTAAAACAGAACTAGCTTCAACAGGAACTGCTAGACCAAACGCAAGAAGCACACAAGACGGAGTAAATGACTCTTATAATGACTATTACAAAGTTAGATATATGTACACTAAAGATAATGCATTAAGTCAAGAAGGTGAAACAAGAGAATTTTGCAAATTAATGATGTCGGCTAAAAAAGTTTATAGGAAGGAAGATTTATTAGCTTTAACAAAAAAACCTGTAAATAAAGGTTGGGGGCCTAAAGGAAGAAGTGCAACTTACTCAATTTGGCTTTACAAAGGCGGAGGCAATTGCCATCACTATTTTAAAAGAATTGTTTATAAGACATCACTAAGAAATGCTAAGTCTAATATAAAAAGCAGTCAAATAATATCAGATGTAAAAGCAATAAGTGAAGGATTTACTTTAAGAAGAAATAGCGGACTAGTTGCAAAAGCACCAAAGAGAATGAAAAATAACGGATTTTTAAACCCTAGATAATTATGGCATACGTATTATTTATATCAGAAGCAAAGCTAAAAGATAGCACAGCAATCAACTTAAATGTAGATCCTGAAATCTTGTTACCTTATGTATTACAGGCACAGCGTATTTACATAGAGCCAAAGATTGGAACTACACTTTACGAAAAATTAGAAAGTTTAATTACAGCAGGTACAATAGGAAATGTAGGTAATGTAGCTTACAAGACTTTAGTAGATGAGTATATTGGCGACTGTTTACCTTCTTGGGCGTTTCACATGTGCATACCCTACCTTAGATTTAAAACGGAAAACGGTAACATCTATAGCAAAACAAGCGAAACGGGAAATAGTCTTAGTACGGAAGAAGCTCAACATCTTAGAGAGGAGGTGAGAAACAATGCTGAATATTTTACAGAAAGAATGATTAAGTATATCACTAACAATATTAGTCTTTTCCCTGAATACAATACTAATAGTGGAGCTGATATTTCACCTGACCAAAACGCTTACTATAATGGGATGAACCTAGAACGACCAATGAGACAGGGAACTAAACTTACATTGAGAAACTTTTTAAACGCTTCTGATTACTAATGAAGAAACACTATAAACCGAAAACTAAAAATGTTACTAAGCTAAAGACTTACTTAGATAAAAAAACAAAAAACAATGACAGAAGCAAAAGACACTCTACAAGTAGGGTTAGCTAACGCATCAGCAATAGGGTTCAGCATAACAGACTGTAACGAAATACTAACGCTAGTTTCACTTACACTTGCAATTAGTTTTACTATATATAAATTCATTCAATTTGAAAAATCTAAATAAATGGCTCGTAATGTTGTTACAAGCTCTTTTAAGAGCGTTAAAAAGAAGCGAAAGGGAGTACACTCCAAAAACGCAAGTAAAGGACAAAACGGTTTTAAAAAAGCCTACAGAGGTCAAGGGCGTTAATCTTTTAATCATAAGAGATACTTTTACAAAAGAAAGCACTATTGGTAAACTGTTTATCAATGGTGAAAGTTTCTGTGATACCTTAGAAAATCCTTATATTAATAACGAAAGAAACATTAGTTGTATTCCTGAAGGTTCTTACAAAGTTAGACTAAGACTTCCAAGAGAGTCAGCGACTAGGGATTACTTGCACTTATTAGTTCAGGACGTTCCTAATAGGGATTGGATCTTATTTCATAGAGGAAACACAGCTAAAGATACAAGCGGTTGTATTCTAGTAGGGAATGGTCGTGAACAAGACATTGTTGAAAACTCTCGCTTAGCTATGGACTTAGTTATCAAAGAAATACTAAATTTGGGCGGAGAAAATATTAATTTAATAATCAAAAATAAATAGTTATGAAAAAGTTTTTAGAAAAGTACCTAATCGGTCAAATGATTAAAAGTAAGAAGTTTTGGTATGCAGTTAGTTCTGTAGTTGTACCTGCTTTAGTTACTTACTTAGGAGTTGATGAAACAACTGCAAAAGATTTATACTATGCAATCCTTACTTTAATTGTAGGTCAGGGGATAGCTGATGTCGCTAAAAAGTAATAGATACAGATTAAAGCCACACGAAATAGTGGCACTAGAAAAAATGCGAGAAGCCGAGACTAGAAATGTTCTAGTTATCGGTGACTTGCATGAACCCTTTTGTTTAGATGGTTACTTAGACTTCTGCATAGACCAATACTATGCTTATAATTGCACAGAAGTTGTATTTATAGGTGATGTAATAGACAATCACTACTCTAGCTATCACGAAGCTTCAGCTGACGGAATGGGTGGCTTAGATGAGCTTGAATTAGCTATTAAGAAAATAGGACGTTGGCGAGACGCTTTCCCTATGGCTACTGTTATAATAGGAAACCATGACAGGATCATAATGCGTAAAGCTCAGACTTCCTCTATTCCAAGTAAATGGATTAAGTCTTTTAAAGAAGTATTAGAAACTCCCAATTGGAACTTTGTAGAACGATATGAACTAGACGGAGTACAATACATACACGGAGAAGGAGGCACAGCTAGGACTAAGTGTAGAGCTGATATGATGAACACAGTACAAGGACATTTACATACCCAATGTTATACAGAACACTATGTAGGTAAGAAGTTCAGGGTTTATGGAACTCAGGTCGGTTGTGGTATCAATCACAAGTCTTATGCTATGGCTTATGCTAAATATGGTAAAAGACCTGCTGTTGGCTGCGCAGTAGTTCTCAATAATGGTCAGACACCTATAAACCTTTTAATGCCTTTATAATGAAGGAAAGCAAATCAATCAACATATTTTTAATGTATATGCTTATAATATTAGTGATTTTATTGCTAAATTTATAACCCCCCTTTAGCTTTTTAAGGCACTTTCACATCTTTTTAATGGTAATATACTAGACAGCACTTAAAGTTGCTTATCTAGTAAATACACTCTTAACACTTAAATTGTTAATAACTTTGATAATAATTATGTTAGTATCTATTTATTTTTATATCTTTGCTTTGTTAAAAAAGTAATAATTAAAATAATCAAGAAATGGAAAACTTTAAAATCGTAAACAAAAACACAGGGATGACTTTATTCCTAAATGAAAAAGAATATGAAACATTCTTTAATGTAAACAGTCTTTATAAAGATGGTGAGTTTAAATATGAAGTCTACAATTTAACTAAAGCAAAAGCTAAACGTAATGCTAAGATGTTAGATGTAGTTGTTCACTTAGCAATAGTAGGTGCTTCAATCTTAGCTACTTTACTTTACATTCAAAACTACTAAGATGACTAGACAAGACGCAAACTATTTAGAATTTTCTACATACGTAGATTATAGCGAGCCAAAGGTTTCTTTTATTACAGGTAAGCTAATAGATGATACTAAAGTAATAGCTGAACATTGGTTGTTAAAACCTCAATACATTCCTGCTATGGTAACAAGATCAGGAGGTAATGACTTAACTTACAACAGCCGTTCAGTTGTTGTTGTAGGAACTACTTTACAATGCTATAGAAAAGCTTGTGAAATGCTAAAGACTAAAGGTTGGCAACAGAAAGACTGTTGGGATGTAGAACTTAAGCCAATCTATAAAAAACACTATAAAAATAACGACAGCTTACCAACTATAATCAATTTAGTTTAGTATTTTTAACGAAATTATTAACAGGCAAAAATCCTAGCCAATAAATATAGGTAGAATATATGAAAACAATAAACATTCACGGAAAACAGTATGTAGAAGTAAAAGAAAGGATTAAATACTTTAGGGAAAACTTTAAAGATTGGTCTTTGACATCAGAAGTTATTGACTTAACTGAAGATAGATGTGTAATTAAAGCAACTATTTCAAATGAAAAAGGTAGGGTTATAGCTTCAGGAATTGCTTACGAAAGCAAAGGGAGTTCTTATATTAACAAAACTTCTTTCATAGAGAATTGTGAAACAAGTGCTTGGGGTAGAGCTTTGGCTAACATTGGGATAGGTTTAGATGTAGCTATTGCAAGTGCTGATGAAGTTTTAAATGCTAAAGCACAAGATAAATCTAAAAAGCCTAAAATAGAAAAGCTAACTGATGCTAAATTCTCAGCTATGGTTGTGGCTATTGGAGAGGGTAAAGGCGACACAGTTAGGGAAAGGCTATGTAAATACAAAATATCTAAGAAACAACAAGCTAAAATAGATGAGCTTTTGACTGATAAAAAAGTAGAAAATGGGGTTTTAGGTATCATAGACGAACTGAACTCAATAGAAGTGCCAACAGATTTTAAGAAACAATAATTAATTAATAAAGACCTGCAAAAACAGGCACAATAAAAATGGAAGTAACAGGAACAGTATTAAGAAAACTTGAATTAGAAACAGGAGTATCTAAAGCAGGTAAAGAATGGAAGAAACAATCAATAGTAATTGATACAGGTGGGGAGTTTAACAATGAAGTCTGTGTTAGTGCCTTTGGTGATAAATTACAACAAATGCACAAGCTAGAAATAGGAATGGAAGTATCAGTACTTTGTAACGTTTATTCAAGAGAATATAACGGTAGATATTTTCATAACATTGACGGCTACTTTTTCACTAATCAAAGCAACAAATCATCAGGTAATTTATTAGACAATAAAGATACTATGATGAATGGTGATGGAGATATGCCTTTCTAAGATGAATTCAGAAAATAACTTTAAAAACCTTTGCGACCTTACTACAAGTTTAGTAGGGTTGCCTAAAGGCTCTCTAGCTTTAAAAACTAGAAAGACAGAATTTCAAGTGCCTAGAATGGTTGCAGCTATGGTTGCAAGAATAGAAGATGAAACACATAGAGAAGTAATTGCTAAGGTCTTAGATAGGAATAGGACAAGCGTTAATCATTATGAAAGATGTCACTCAGCTAACTATTCATCTTTTCCTTTGTATCGTAATACATTCAACAAAATATTTAACGCTTATACGGAACTTAAAGACGCTAAATTAACTTTTATAGATCTGTATAATTTACAGGAACATTTGAGGAAAAACGGAATACACGACAGCTTAAAACATCAAACAACTATACGTATTGTTTCAGGTAAATTTGGAAAAGATGTTAAAGTTTCTTACAAAGACTTCTACAATCAATTAGAATTATGTAAGTTAGCCCTTCAAAATTACCAACACGAAATAGAAGTTATATGAAAGAAAAGCCAAGCTACTATGCAATAATCCCTGCTGAAGTAAGATACAGTAAAAAGCTAACACCTAACGCTAAATTACTTTATGCAGAGATTACTGCTCTTTGCAATATGAATGGTAAATGCACAGCTTCAACAGAATACTTTTGCAGACTGTATGAAGTTAGCAGAGTATCAATACAAAAGTGGCTAAAGAACTTGGAAGAAAATAATTATATTAAGAGAGTAAACATTTATTTACAGGGTAGTAAACAAATAGATACAAGGGTGATAACTTTAATTAACACCCCTAGTAAAGAAAAGTTTACAGATAATACTAATATAAATATAACTAATACTAATCTTACAGATAGTAATAAAAAGGCGTTCTTTAAAAAACCTTCTTTTGATGAGGTAAATAATTATTGTTTAGAAAGGAATAATAATATAGATGCAGAAGCGTTTATTGCTTTTTATGAGTCAAAAGGTTGGATGGTTGGAAGTAATAAAATGAAAAATTGGAAGCAAGCAATCATCACTTGGGAGAAAAGAGAAGCAAACAAACCCAAAACAATGAGTAAGTTAGACGCTCAAATTAATGAATGGCAAAAAGCAAAAGAATTATTATAAATTAAAAAAAAAAGAAATTATGAATGTATTAAGTTTATTTGATGGAATGAGTTGTGGGCAAATAGCACTTAACAAATTAGGAATTAAGTATGACAATTACTTTGCAAGTGAAATTGATGTTAAAGCGATTACAATAACACAGCACAATTATCCAAGCACAGAACAGATTGGGAGCGTAATTGATGTAAAGGGTGATGACTTGCCTAAAATTCATTTGTTAATTGGTGGCAGTCCTTGTCAAAGTTTTAGTAGTGCAGGTAAAGGAAAAGGTTTTGATGGAAAAAGTGGGTTATTTTGGGAGTTTGTAAGATTGTTAAAAGAAACAAAACCTAAATATTTTTTATTAGAAAACGTAAAAATGAAAAAAGAATGGGAACAAGTTATTACTAATGCTTTAGGAGTTAAACCTATTTTAATAAATAGTAGCTTAGTTTCTGCTCAAAATAGAGAAAGATTATATTGGACTAATATACCTAATGTGTGTTTGCCTAAAGATAAAGGTATTAAATTTCAAGATGTCATTAACAAAGACTACAAATTTAAACCCTTAACTAAATGGTTTTTTTCAAAATGGGGAGAAAAACAAAAAATAGATATACTAAGAACTATTAACGCTGAAAAGTCGTTTTGTTTAACGACTAACAAAAGTCATAGTAAAAACTATTATTTAAATGAAGATAGAACAATGGCAAGAATGCTTGAAAGAGATGAAGTAGAAAAATTACAAACTATTCCAAGAGGTTATACTGATTGTGTAAGTAAAACAGCTGCACATCACGCTATCGGTAATGGTTGGACAATAGATGTTATAACTCATATATTTAAGAATATACAATTATGAAACCATTAAAACAAGAAAACTTAAAAGATCTGACTGAAAAAGTCCTAGACTTAGTTGCAAAGACTTCAGTTGAAATAGGACACAGGTCAGATGCTCAGACTTTAGCTTCACTATCTAAAATCTTTGCAGAAGACTTAATACAAGAAAAGCGTTTCGGTAATATGACCTTTAACCAAGTTCAAGACGCTTTTAGACAGGGAGTAAGATTTGGTAAAGACGAACCCTTTTTAAACATCAGAACCTTTTACAAGTGGGTGTATGCTCAGAAGAAGTTAGTAGACAATGCTTACTATGAAGTTCACACTTTAGGAAAGCCAAAAGGAAAGACCTTATGGTATCAAGAACCAATAAAACTATTAAGATGAAATTAACAGATTATGAATTAGAAGATGTAAAGTCTTGGGATTACCCTGATTTTTGTGATGCTTTTATAAGTTATGCAGAAGATGAAAATGGAAAAGAACTTACTGAAGAACAGATACAAGAATGGACAGAAAACAATGAAGAAGAATTTTACGAAATGATATTAAACTTTTTAAGATGATAGGTTGGGTGTTAATAACAGCCGTTGTAATGTGGCTAATAAGAAAATTGAAATGAAGATATTAACAATCGTTTGGGGAATAATAATTTTACTTTGTATTTTAGAAGCAATTTATTGTACTAAGTTTGAAGATGAAATTTGAAAGAAAAGCACATAGAGAAAGACAGAACAAAGCTTTAACTCAGTTTTGTAAACACTTTGATTTGACTTATGGATCACATCAGGAGTATGCTCACATAGACGCAGTTCTATATAACAAAGGAAAAATTACAGGATTTGCTGAAGTAAAAGGAGTTCATAAAAATATAGAGGACGGACAAGATGTTATTGTAGCTATGCGTAAGATAGTCAGAGCTCAAAAGCTTCAAGTCAATAGTGGTAAACCTATAGCAATTATATGGGCTTTTAATAATGCTATTGTCTATGAAAGAATAAATAATTTAAAAGGTATCTTTTATTATGGCGGTAGAGCAGTCAGAGAAGGGAGCACCTTTGACCAAGAAATGCTCATTAAAGTATTAATCAAAAACTTAATAAGAATTGAAGAAAACAATCAGTAAATTAAAAAAGGAACTTGACAAGTGGTTCAGTCTTTACATCAGACTTAGAGAAGCAAACGAATACGGAATGTGTCAATGCTTCACGTGTGGTAAGGTAGGTCATTACAAAAAAGACGGTATGCAAAACGGACACTTTCAAAGTAGAAAGCACCTAGCCACAAGATTTTCAGAAGATGGAAATTGTGAGGTACAGTGTGTAAAATGCAATGTTTATGGGTGGGGCGAACAGTATCGCTTCGCTTTAGCTTTAGATGCAAAGTATGGAGAAGGTAGAGCTGAAGAATTACAATACTTAGCAAGAACAACTTTAAAGATAAGTCGTGTAGAATATGAAGAAAAGATAAGTTATTACAAATCACTTGTTGAAAAGTTAAAAACAGAAAAAGGAATTGAGTAACATTTTTTTTATCTTTGGCGTATGATAGAACCGATTTATTCAAGTGAGGAACACAAGCAAATAATTGAAACTTATATAACAATGTGTACTGAGTTTGCAAAAGATGTAAGTTCTAAAACAAGATACAATAATTTTTTAGATGTAGTAGATGTTATTTTAGAATACCACAACAACTATGGCAAAGGAGTTAGAGAAAATAATTGGTACGATTGGTTAATGATAATACCAACAAACCTTTCAGTAGCTACAAATGGTTTCTTTGCAGGCCTTGAAACTAAAACTAATGCTTCAATAATAAGAGCTTATAAGGTTGTACTTAGTGAAATGGTTTTTGATGTAGTAGATAAAATTGACGCTTTAGAACAAGTAAATGACTGAGATATACGCTGAAATATCTAAGCTAAGTTCTTTCTTTAGAAAGATGTGTTACGGAATAACGCAAGATGAAGAAGCTATTAATGATGCTGTTCAGGAGCTTATGATTTACTTCCTTCAGATGAACCCTGAAACATTAAAAAACATTTATGAAAAAGATGGATTAAAAGGAATTAAAGGTTACGGTGCTGTAGTATTGAGAAGAAGTTTGACAAGTACAAGAAGCCCTTTTTATTATAAGTATAAAAAATATTATACACATATTGATAATTTTAGTTATAACGCTACTTCAACTTTTGATGATGATGGGTATATTTATGACCGTGCTAATAATAAAAATATATCAAACTTACCTAATCAAGAAGAAGAATACAAATGGGAAAAGCTAGAAGAAATTGACAAAGTATTAGATAAACAAACTTGGTATGATAAAAAGATATTCGAATTGTACTACCAAGGAGAGACACTCGATAGCCTAGCTCGGAAAACAGGAATAAGTAGAAACAGTTTATTCACTACAATAGATAAGGTAAGAGATATACTTAAAAAGGAATTAAATGAATAAGTTTTTTGTACCTAACGAAATCTATGAAGATAGAATAGCTATCTGTAAAGGTTGTGTTTACTACAAATCTTTATTAGGAAATTGCTCCATTTGTAAATGCTTTATGAAAGTAAAGGCAAGAATAGCACCTTTGGCTTGTCCTCAGAAGTATTGGGATAAAACAACTGAAGTAGAAACCCCTGAAAGTTTACCGCAGGAAATAGTTGATGAAATATTAGATATGTGGAAAGACTTAAAAACAGGTAGAGCAAAAGACCAAGCAGCTAAAAAAAGAATGATTGAAACTTATAATACAATATACAATACAAACTACAGGCCTAGAACGAATTGTGGATCTTGTATTGCAACGTGCTTTGACGGAATAAAAAAACTATATAAAGAATATGCTAAGGGCTAAATTTAACTTAAATAACAATGCGGTTATTTTCTTATTTTTTTGTGAACCCTTAGCGTATTTAAAACTAAAAAAATAGATATGAAAAGAAATTACAAATCAATCAAGTGGATATTAAACAACCACATTAAAAAGAATGTCAAAAGTCTTTGGACTTGGGAAAATGATAACTTTACTTGTATATTTGAAAACTATGCAGGTGATAGTAGAATATACACACCGCATCAACTATTAAAACTTTTAGATAATGACACAGAACGAGAAACTAATTAAAAACCTAAAAAATATGCCACCAATTGACTTAGATTACAAAGCAACACCTGAACCAAGTTACTACTCAGGAAAGAAGTACGGTTACTCCGCAAGAAAAGTAGTAGAGGACTTTCAGCCTGATAGCTTCAACATAGGAACTGCAATCAGTTATTTATTAAGAGCAGGTAAAAAGGAAGGCAATCCTGCTGAACAAGATATACAGAAAGCAATAAACCACTTACACTTTGAATTAGATAGAATACATAATGACACTTTATAGTTGCGAATGTGGTAAAGAAGAAAAAGAAGTTGGTAAAGCTACAATAGTCCTAAGAGATAAGAAATGGGTTTGTAAAGAAGCTCAATGTAGTTGCGGAAAATGGATGGACTCAGAACCAACAGAAGGTATGCCAAGCCTTAAAAGAACTGAAGCATCATTAAGTAAAAAAAAAAGAGGTGATAAGCTTTGGGCAGGAGCAAAAGAAAAGCTAATAGGAACAAGAGGAGTAAATGAAGACTACTAAAATAAATTAACAAAAATTCTATTATATACTATGAAACAACAAGTTAAGATAAGTAAAGTAAAGGGAAACCCTAACAATCCTAGAATAATTAAGAATGATAAATTTAAAAAGCTAGTTAAGTCAATACAAGAATTTCCTGAGATGTTAAAGCTAAGACCTATTGTAGTTGATGAAGAAATGATTGTCTTAGGCGGCAATATGAGATTAAAGGCTAGTAAAGATGCAGGATTGAAAGAAGTATGGATTGAAGTAGCAGAAGGATTAACTGAAGAACAAAAGAAAGAGTTTATAGTAAAAGATAATGTAGGGTTTGGAGAATGGGAATGGGATATGTTAGCTAATGAATGGGATAGCGTTCAACTTGCTGAATGGGGTTTAGATGTATGGGAAAACCTAGATGACAAAGAACTTGAAGCAGGATTAATAGAAGATGACGAAATACCTGAAGTAAAAGAAAGCAAAGTAAAGCGAGGTGATATTTGGCAATTAGGAGAACACCGAGTTATGTGCGGTGATAGTACAAGCTCAGATGATGTTGCAAAACTAATGAATGGAGAAAAAGCTGATATGGTATTTACAGATCCTCCTTATAACATAGATTTTAAACCACAAAGAGGAACTCACGAAAAAATACTTAACGACTCTATGAGTGATAATGATTTCTCAATCTTTTTAGATGAAGTTTTTAATTGCAGTAAAAATAACTTAAAAGATGATACTTATCTTTTTGTGTGGTGTGGTTGGAGTACAACAGGAGATTTTAAAAAATCACTAATAAAACTATTTGATGTAAAAGCTTTACATATTTGGGTTAAAAATAACTTTGGAATAGGTTACTATTCAAGACCAAAATATGAGCCTTTTTTTTTATGTCTTAACGGAAAGCCTGTAAAACCAAAAGTAGCACCTGCTGATGTATGGGAGTATGCTAAAGTACACAAGACAATACATTCTTGCGAAAAACCTGTTGGTTTAATTATTCAAATACTTGACACTTATTTTTTAAAAGGTTTAGTAATAGATTTATTTTTAGGAAGTGGCTCAACACTAATAGCAGCAGAAAAAACAAATAGAAAATGTTATGGAATGGAATTAGACGAAAAATATTGTGATGTTATAATAGAAAGATGGGAACAATTTACAGGACAAAAAGCAATAAAGAATGGAACAGAATAGAACAAAGATAAACAAAGAGAGATTACTCAAAGCATTAGAATCAAGTCTAGGAGTAATAACTACAGCTTTAAAAGCAACTGACCTAAGTAGAACAAACTTTTATAAATGGCTAAAAGAAGATGAAGAATTTGCAGAACAAGTAGCTGAAATAGAAAACATACAACAGGACTTCATTAAGTCTAAGTATTATGAATGTGTAAAGGATAAAGTACCATCAGTTGTAATACACGCTGCAAAGACTAGGTTAGGTTGGAATGAAACAAATAGAGTAGATATAACTTCAGGTGATAAGGTTATCAATATGCCTGTAATAACATTTGTTGAAACTGATACTGAATAAGAAATACAATCCTTTATTTTCATCTGATGCTCGTTACTTTATAATTACAGGCGGTAGAGGTTCAGGAAAGTCTTTTGCTGTTACAGTCTTTCTTACTTTACTGACTATGACTAAAGGGATAAGAATTCTCTTTACTCGTTATACTATGACTTCAGCTCACTTGTCAATCATTCCTGAGTTCTTAGAAAAGATAGGGCTACTAGGTTTTGATGAAGTCTTTAACATTAATAAAGCAGAAGTAGTAAATACAAGCAATCAATCAGACATTCTGTTTAGAGGTATTAGAACATCAGCAGGTAATCAAACAGCAAGTTTAAAATCTTTGCAGGGTATTTCAACTTGGGTGCTTGATGAAGCAGAAGAATTAGTTGACGAGAATATCTTTGATACTATTGATTTAAGTATAAGAGAAAAGAACATACATAATAGAGTAGTATTAATATTAAACCCTGTTACAAAAGAACATTGGATATACAAACGCTTTTTTGAGGACAAAGGAGTTGAAGGCGGTTTTAACGGCTTTAAAGACAATGTATGCTATATACATACTAGCTACCTAGATAATATAATAAACCTCTCACAGAGCTTCCTAGAGCGTATTAAGAGCATAAAGCATAGGAACTTTAAAAAGTATCAGCACAAAATACTTGGAGGTTGGTTAGACAAAGCAGAAGGAGTAGTCTTTGAGAATTGGTCAATAGGAGAATTTAATCCTGACGGCTTACAAACTTCTTGCGGTATGGACTTTGGTTTCTCAGTAGACCCTGATAGTCTTACGGAAGTAGCTATAGACAAGAAGAAACATAAGATATATTTAAAAGAGCATATCTACAGAAATGGATTGAAGTCAAATGAGTTGGCACAAATCATATTAGAAAAAGTAGGACAAACTTTAATTATCGGTGATAGTGCAGAACCAAGACTAATAGCAGACCTCAGACATTTGGGGGTAAATATCAAACCTGTAAAAAAAGGAACTATTGAAAGCGGCATAGCTCGTATGCAAGACTATGAGCTTATTATAACTCCTGAGAGCACTAACATAGCCAAAGAGTTAAACAATTATATCTATGCAGACAAAGGCTCTAAACTTTATGTAGACAACTACAATCACGCAATTGATGGGGTTAGGTATAATGTAATTTATCACCTAGACAACCCTAACGCAGGGAAGTATTATGTGCAGTAAACTAAAAACAACAAATTTCTATTATATAACAGATGAAAGTAAAAGTTAAAAAAGAAGGTAAGGTAAAAGAGTTCAAACTTATTAGTAGTTGGGAAGATGTAACTCTAGAGAAGTGGTTAAAGCTTATTGATTTTGAAACAGGTACAAAGACTGAAGAAGCAACAGAAACAATAGCAGCGTTATCTAACATTCCTAAGCAGTTAGTAAAGGAATTAGCTTTATCAGATGTGGCAGTATTAATGAGCAAGTTAGCTGAGCTACAGCAAAAGCAAGATACTAACCTTAAAAGGATTATTGAAATAGAAGGAATTGAGTACGGCTTTCATCCTGATTTGGACAGTATAACATTGGGGGAATATGCAGACATAGAGACTTTTATTAAAAACGGAGTTGAAAATCATTTAGCAGAGTTAATGGCTGTATTGTATAGACCGATAAAAGAAAAGAAAAATGACATTTATATTATTGACGCTTATGATGGAAATATTCGGATCAGGACAGAAGAAATGAAGAAGATGTCAGCTCAACAAGTACAGGCAGCTCTTTTTTTTTTCTACAATTTCGCGAAAGAATTGTCAGCGATTTTGCCATTGTATTTGATGGAGCGGCTGAAGGAAACGAAGACGCAATAGCAACAGAGAGCTTTGCAGAGAAGTGGTCGTGGTTTGGGGTTTTTTATAGATTGTGTAATGCTGAAATAGTAAACTTAGAAAGAATAACGAATTTAGGGTTGTTAGAGTGCTTGACTTGGTTAAGTTATGAAACAGACTTAAATTCTCAAAATAAAGTTAAAAGAAATGGTGAACAATAAAACATATAATAATGTAGTAAATTTTTTGCTAAGACTTGGCGAGTATCACGACCAAATAAGCACAACTTCAGTAGGAGACATTTACGACATCAATCTTGAAAAGATGGAGAAGTTTCCGCTAATGCACGTAAATCCAACATCAGTAACTACAGGTGATAGTCAATTGACATACAACTTTCAGGTGTTTATTATGGATATGGTATCTGAAAAGTCAGATTGGCAAACTAAACAACATCAGCTTTTAACTAAGTTAGTAGACAGAGAGAATAACGAACAGGAAGTATTCAATCAGACACTAGGTATTTGTACAGATATTATTGGAATGTTAAGACATAGTTCAAGACAATCTATAGAAGGAGTAAATGATATTAACGAACCTATCTATTTCACGCAAGACCAATTTACAATAGAGCCTTTTCAGGAAAGGTTTGATAACTTGTGTTGTGGTTATGTGTTTAATATAGGGGTTTTAGTTCAGAATGATTTTCAAACTTGTAATATTCCTGTAACCAATAGTGGTGCAGGTTACTAATGCTAAAATTTAAGATAGGAAGATTAATAGTTCAAATAGGATGGAAGAAATTTAAAATAACATTAAAGCTATGAAGTACGAAGACATATTAGAAAAGCTAGAAGCAATAAGCATAGAACTAGAAAGTTATAGCGACTATCCTCAGGCAGCTAGTAATAATGCTAAAAGAGCAAGAAAATACAAAGAAGAAAACGGAAGCACTTGCGGTACTAGAGTAGGGTGGACTCGTTCAGCACAATTAGCAGACAGAAAACCTATTAGTAGAGATACAATCGCAAGAATGGCATCATTTAAAAGACATCAACAACATAAAGACGTTCCTTACTCAGAAGGTTGCGGGGGTATTATGTGGGATGCTTGGGGTGGTTCATCAGGTGTAAATTGGGCAATAAATAAACTTAAACAAATAGATAAAAAATAAAATGGCAGACTTAACAACAACAATCACAGAAAATGTCGTATTAAACGGCTCAGTAAGAGGTTCTACAAACGTCTTAACAACTACAGGAATAGTAGATGTATTTGAAAGAATTTTAACTTGTACTCACTCGCAAACTACAACAGTAGCAGTATTTAATTCTACACCGCATGGAGCAGACGGTGCTTTAGATGTAGAGAACTGTAAATATCTAAGAGTTACTAATTTAAGTGATGATCAAGATATGAAAGTGGCTTATGTAACAGCAGCTACAAACTATCAAGTTACAGTAAGAGCAGGTGGTTCACATATCTTATTTCAAGCTGAAGAAGCTTTAATAGGTGAAGAAGATGCAAGTCCTGCTTTTCCTACATTACAAGATTTAGTTACTGTAGAGGTAAGACCTTCAGCAACAACTGATGTTCAAGTAGAAGTCTTTGCAGGCCTAGTATAATGAAGACAGAAGCTCTTGAAAGATACCTTAATAGCTTTGCAAATCAAGTTGTAAAGGAAGCGAGAGGAATTTTGCAAAAGGATAAAGGGGAAACTTCAGTAGGAAAATCAATACGATTTGAAGTAGTACCTGACGCTTTAGGTTATAGCACAAAATTCTATATGCAAGACTACGGTGAGTATTTAGACAAAGGGGTGTCAGGGAACAAGAATGAGCAATCTTACATCAATACAGCAGGAGAAACTGTTAAAAGTCCGTATAAATATACAACAAAAGGGCCTCCGATAGATATACTTTCTAAATGGATAAAAAGAAAAGGAATAAAGCCAAAAGGACTAGGGAGAGGTAGAGATAAAAAAACAGGGCAATTTGTTTCAGGCTTTGCTTATTTAATTAGTAGAAAAATAAAAAGAGAAGGGATTAAGTCTTTAAGCTTCTTTCAAAAACCTTTAGGAATTGAATACAAGAAACTAAAAAAGGGGTTCTTAACTGAATTGAAATTAGATATTGAAAGCTACTTAATAACTTATTACAGACCAAAATAAAATAAAATGGCAACACTAATAGAACAAAAACCTTTATACGAACAACTACCTGTAGGACAAGAGGTAATTTTTGTAGTATCAAATAATACAATAGTAGCAAATCAGTTGCAGGTAAGGTTTCTAGCTGATGTTTACATAAGCCACATTACACCAATAACACCAACTATAACATCAATTCCAACAGCTACATTTAAAACAACACCTAACAATGCAGGAGTAGGAATATTTGATTTCAGACAAGTAGTTGAAAATTATGTTAGTGCTGATAATATGGCAGGAACACAAAGCTCGTATAAAGGAATTATAACAACTGATGACACACCTCATCCTATTCATTTAGTAGATAAATATTCAAGAAATAAAAAAACTGCAAGATGGCTGACTATTCAGTTTAAAACACAATATACAGACGCAAACGGTGATGTTCAGATAGTAGGACCGACTAACTCAACTGACTTTCAAATATTTAATGGCTACTTAAAATATTCTGATATTCTTACAATGGGTACAGGAGCTACAGCCAATGACTTTGGGTATGATTTAAGCAGGTTTAATTTATCGGCTCAAACAGATAGGTTCTTGACAAACACACCTGCTACTCAATATGCTAACTTAGAAGATTACGGAACACTTGCTTTTTTAGCACCCAATAATAATTTGGATTTCATAAAACTTAATTACTATGATAGCTCAGGAAGTCCTTTAGGTAACGAAAATGTAAACAGGACTTATGTAAATGGTGCTTGGAATAGTCCACAAAGCTATATTTTTTATCGTTTTATGTACTTTGGTTGCTTTCCTGCTAACTTACAAAATTGGAGTTCTACTTTTCAAGCTTTAGTTTCAGCAGGAACTATACAGGGCGGCTCTATAGATATACAAGCGTTTGATAATAGCAGTAATAGAATATCTAAACAATACACTATAAAAATTAATTGCCCTAATACTAAAGGATTTGAAAGTATTAGACTTTGTTGGCTTAATCAATGGGGTGCGTGGGATTATTACACTTTTACTCAGAAGTCAGTTAGAAGCGTATCAACTAGAGGTTCTACATACGAGCAACTAGCAGGTACTTGGAATGAAGCAGCTTACAGAGTAGATAGTTACAAAGGAGGAAAGAAAGCATTTAGAGTAAACGCTACAGAGAAAATTACAATGAATACAGACTTTGTAAGTGAAAGCGAAAATGAAATTTTTGAAGAACTAATAAACAGTCCTGAAGTTTATATTTTAGAAGGTTACCAAACAGATGGAACATTCTCAGCACTTAATCAATATGTAAAGCCTGTAAGACTTACAACTTCTAGCTTTACAAGAAAGACAGTAGCAAACGATAAACTTATTCAATACACTTTTGAAGTAGAAAAGAGTAAAACACTAAGAACACAATCAGTATAATGTCAGTACAATTAATAGTTTTTCCTCAGAGTCATAACGGGCAATACAACTCTATTGTTACATCTGCAAATGATTTTATTGTAGACGGTATCAACTTTAATACAATAAATACTTCAAGCAGTTATGATAGTACAGTTTTAAATACAATACTATTTACATTAACAAACGCTCCACCTACTCAGGTGAATACTTGGTTTCGTTTTAGATCAACAGTGTTTGGAACACCTACAATACCTACAGAACTTTCAGGGAATTTAACCTTATTATCAGTGCCTGTTTCTACACAAGCAGGAGTATATCAAAAACTGTCTAACTTAGTTGTGGGTACAGTTTATGAAATGACTTTGACATTATCTACAACAGGGTTAGGGGATGTGCTTACAGCAGCTTATAATGGCACAACTCAAATTTCAAGTATTGCACAGTCAGCTAGTCTTAGTTTAATTACTTTTTCATGGACTGCTTCTAGTGCAGAAGATATAATTATTATAAGTTACAACAATACAACTACTGACTTTATTGCAATAAGTAATATATCAGTATCACAACAGGGTATTACTCCAACTACAATTTATACAGACCTGCAAGACGGACAAGTTATTTGCGACCTTTACGAAGATGAAGATATACCTCTAAGTCTTAGTGTAGATGACTTTAAAAATGTAGCTGAGAATGTACAGTCTTATTCAAAAGCGTTTAACTTACCTGCTACAAAAAGAAACAATCAAATCTTTGACAATATATTTGAAGTAACTAGAACAGATACAGGGCTAAACTTTAATCCTTATAAAAAAACAAAGGCGATATTAAAGCAAGACGGCTTTTTATTATTTGAAGGTTATTTAAGAATGATTGATATATCAGACAAGTCAGGAGAAATAAGCTACAATGTCAATCTTTATTCTGAAGTTGTTGCACTAGCTGATGTTTTAGGAGATAAGACTTTTTCAGAATTAGACTTTACAGAGCTAACTCACGATTATAATAAAATACAAATAACAGCTAGTTGGAATGAAGCACCTAATTTTGGGATTACTTACACTAACCCGAGTACATCAGGATTTAGAGACGCTAACAGCACAGTAAAATATCCTTTTGTAGATTGGAATAAACAATGGTTTTTAGCAGCATCAGGGGGTACACCGATAGCAGGTAACCCTCAATTAACAACTTTAGAAACAGCGTTTAGACCTTTTATAAATATTAAGTATTTAATTGACAGGATATTTGAAGTCGTGCCTTTTACTTACGAAAGTGCATTCTTTAATACAGACGACTTTAAAAAACTGTATATGGACTTTAATTGGGGTGCTGATAATAATCCTATAACTTTTAACTTCTCAAGAACTCAGAACCAAGAGGTTCAGCAAACAGCAACTTCTACATTTACCGCTTTACAATTTAATAAAGTTAATGGACCTCCTTTTACAGCAGAAATGGGTTATTCATCAGGAGTATTTACAGCTCAAACGAATAGTCAAACTTATACATTTTCTTATAATGTAGGAATTGAAACTACAGGTTCTAATTGGAGCTTGACGCATAGATGGAAATGGTATCACGCTAGTACAGGTACTACTGATTATATAAACATAACGCCAATGTCAGGCACATCACAAGTCTTACCGCTTGACTTTATTACAATGTCAGGAAATTTTACTAGGGTATTAGAAGTTAACGATACTTTAACTTTTGAATTTCAAAGTTTAGACACACCTTCTACAGTAATTGAGACATCCCCTTTTTTAACTCCTTCTAGTCCTTTTAGTGGAGCTATTTTGCTATGTGTAACAAGTACAGAAGCTATGACAAGTGATACTATCCTTCAAACGCTAAGAGGTGAAACAGGTCAATGGGAATTTTTAAAAGGACTGCTTACTATGTTTAACTTAGTTACTTTGCCTGATGAAGACAACCCTAGTAACATAAAGATAGAACCTTATGGAGATATTTTTATTTCTAGTGGTGATGCTACAAATCCTAATTTCTTTGATAATACTTCTAATGAACTAGATTGGACTGAAAAAATAGATGTTTCAGAAATGAAGCTTATGCCTTTAACTGATTTAAACAAAAAGACTATTTTTAAGTTTGTAGAAGATGAAGACGACTATGCTTTTAATGTTTACAAAAACGCAAATAATCATTTATACGGAAGTAAAAAATATGACGCTTCAGAGTTTACAATTCTAGCAGGAGAAGATGAAATAATTGCAGAACCTTTTGCAGCAACAGTAATAAAACCATTAATGACACAATTTCCTGACTTTATAACTCCTGCTATTTATTCTATGAATGAAGACGAAACTTCTGAAGGGTTTGAAAATAGTCCTAGAATTATGTTTAACAATGGGTTAAAATCAACAGGAGCTTCTTATTATATACCTGCTCAAAATGGGGGTACTTCAGCAAATGAAACTGATTTCTTACAATTTAGTCATTTGACTAGTGTTCCTACAGTTACAACAGCAAGAGATTTTCACTTTGGAGAATGTCAGCTAATAGGAGCAGGTGCACCTACAAACAATAATCTATTTAACTTGTATTGGTTGCCTTATTACTCAGAGCTTTACAATCCTGATACTAGGATAATGACTATTAAAGTTAATTTAAGTCCTTCAGATATTAATACTTTTAAGTTCAATGACACCATATTTATCAAGAACAGAACTTTTAGATGTAACAGAATTGACTACAAACCAAACGACTTAGCAACAGTTGAATTTATACTTATACCGTAATGAGCAAAGTAATAACAATACCATACTTATCAGGGTTTGACGTAAAGCCTTCTTTAACGTCTATAACAGGAGTTGTAACCTTTACTGATGGAACAAATGAAATAACACCTAATCAGTTACAATGTGAAGCATACGGATATACCTACAACAAAGCAAATGGAACATGCTCTACATTTAGATTTAACACAAACTTAAACAGAAGCTTTAGCAATATAGGTAATAAATTACAGGGAACAGGAAACACAACTGAAACAGGAACTAATAATACTTATATAATAGGCGAGAACAATACTGTAAAAGGTTTATCAAGAAACAACATAGTAGTAGGAAACAATAACGAAATAGCAAACGGAGTAAACAATGCAAATGTCTATGGTACTTTAGGAGAAGCAACAGCGGATAACTCAATAGTCTTAGGTGGTAACGTAGCATCTGACTTATTAGGTGAAAGACAAAGCATACAAGTAATATACGGAATTCAAACGACAAACGGAACTAATACTGTAAGTTACTTAAACAATACGACTGACCAACTCTTAGCTGTACCTGAAAACGCAGTAATGTATTTTCACGCAGACGTTATAGCTGTAAGAGTAGGCGGAACAGGAACAGGTAATTTAGGTGATTACGCAAGTTTTGTTGAAAGAGGAGTTATAATAAATGAAAGTGGATCACTTAGTATAAACAGAGAACGTGACTCAATCAAAAGTAATGGTACTGTTACAGGGTGGCAGCCAACAGGAATAGTATCAGGAACTAACTTTGCTATGCGAGTAAGAGGAGCAACAGACGTAACAATAGAATGGTGTAGTAACATAACATTTACGCAAATTAAAACAGGAGTAGCACTTTAAAAAATAAAATTATGGCAGAAGAATTAGTAATGAATATAAAAAGTAACATTAAGGGTGTTACTAAAGATACTGAGGATTTAAACAACACTTTATCTGAGCAAAAGAAAATTCTTTTAGAATTACAAAAAGAGGAAATAGCTTTGCAGCAGAAAAGAGCTAATATGACTGCTTATGAAAAGAGTTTGTCAGGAATAGATAAGAAGTTAGAACATATAAATCTTTCTATCAAAGACCAAAAATTAGCTGTAAAAGGATTAACTGATGAACAAAAGGGAGCAGTAAAAGAGCAAAAAGAATACAACAAAGCATCAAAAGAAACTATCGCTGATTTTAGTGTTATGGGTGTTTCTTTGAATAGTGTAAAAAAAGGCTTTAGTCAAATTATACCAACTGCAAAAGCTATGTTCGGCACTATTAGAGCAGGAATTATGTCTACAGGTATAGGGGCTTTAGTTCTTGCAGTAGTAGCTTTAACACAATCTTTTAAGCGTTCAGAAGCAGGGCAAGAGAAATTCCAAAGAATTATGGCAGGAATTGGTGCTGTTACAAATCAGGTTTTAGATTTATTTGCGGACTTAGGTGAAACTATTATTGAAGCCGTTACAAGCCCAATGAAGGCATTAAAAAGTCTAGGAAATGGTATTGTAAAATTCTTTAAAGACCCAATAGGAGCTGCAAAAGATCTAGTTGTAAAAACAACAGTTGCTGTAAAAGAATTTGTAGAAGAAACTAAAAAAGAAATTGAAGCAATTGACCAAGTAACTAAGGCAAGGCAAAAAGCCCATCATATTGATAGACAACTAAAAGTTGAAAGAGCTAAAGCAAATAGAGAAATAAATGACATAAGACTAAAAGCTGAAGATAGAGAAAAATTTAACGCAACAGAAAGAATAGCTTTACTTAGGAAAGCACAAGCTATAGAAGAAAATATAACAGCAAAAGAAATAAGGTCAAAACAACTTCTAGTAGATGCTCTGAAGTTAGAAATGGAACAAAACAAAAATAATATTGAAATAAAGGATAGTTTAGCACAACTACAAGCAGACTTAATTAACCTTGATACTAAAAAATTAAGAAGTCAAAGATTATTACAGACCCAAATCACAACAGCAGTAAACCAAGAAAAAGCACTAAAAGAAGCTGCAAGAGAAAAAGAAATAGAAGATGATATTAATTTTTATAGTCAATTATCTGCAAACATTAAAAAGAAAAAAGAAGAAGATAAAAAAGCAGCAGACGATGAAATAAAATTAAATAAGTTAGTTGAAGATACTAAAAAACAACAGGCGATGCAAGGTTTAGCCTTAATAACTCAAATAGCAGGTGAAGGAAGTAAAATAGGAAAAGCAGCAGCAGTAACTTCAGCTACAATTTCAGGAGTAGAAGGTGTACAAAACGCATTTACAACAGCTTCAAAGTCTCCTATCACAACAGTTATGCCTGCATATCCTTTTATACAAGCAGGATTAGCAGGAGCTTTTAGTGCTATTCAAATCCAAAAGATATTAAGCGGAAGTCCTGCGGGAGGAGGAGGAGGAGGAGGAGTTTCAGCACCTGCAACACCTGCAACACCTGCACCACAAATGATGTCAGGAGCTTTTGACTTATCAGGTGGATTAGAACCTGAACCGACTAGAGCTTACGTTGTAACAGATGAAATGACTAACAGTCAAAACCAACTAGCCAATATTAGAAGAAGAGCTACAATCTAAAATCAAATAAAAATTAATTAAATATATTATATACTATGCCTTGCGAAGAATGTAAAAACGGAAAAGTA
>Ga0209535_1000459_pt1 | contig 28827 bp, 38 predicted proteins | sample LinPmetageLP28_FD_184041 | JGI IMG/M metagenome (GOLD analysis project Ga0209535, IMG submission 184041) | Marine viral communities from the Pacific Ocean - LP-28 (SPAdes) (version 2) | ecosystem: Environmental > Aquatic > Marine > Oceanic | place: Pacific Ocean | collected 2009-08-22
CATCTTCTTGGGCTGGTGTTACAAACGCTAATAGGGCCGCTGGAATAAATAGTTTTTTTAGCAGCACAAGTAATGAGTTTTATCTCACAGGCGTCCAGCTAGAAGTCGGCGACACCGCCACGGACTTCGAGCATCTAACCTTTGCGGATGAATGGGCCAGATGCAGAAGGTACACACAAGTTTATGAGAATGGCTCATCTGGTCAAATAGCTTTAGGTGCAGGAATGGGTTATAGTTCTTCACAGATTATGGTTTATGTTCCATTTGACGTAGCAATGAGAGTAAAGCCAAGTGTTGCAACTTCTGGTAATTGGATAAATTACTATACTGGAGCATTTGGGGTTCTATCAAGTGTTGCTCCTTCTATAGATTGTGACACCGAAAACCCAGTAAATGTTAGGTTGTTTATTGCAAGTGGTGCAACAGTATCTGCTTCTGATGCCTTGTGGTGTATAGGCGGTGGTGGAAAATTAACTTTTGATGCGGAGTTATAATAATGAATATTACAGATGCTCAATATGTATTAAATGAAATAAATCCTTCAGAAAACAAAAACATTAAAGCCACTATAGACGGTCAGGTTTGGCATGTGCCTTTAGTTGCAAGTAATGCTCAATACGCAGCCATCATCGAATGGGCAAAAGAAGACGGCAACGAGATAGCCGCAGCGGATTGATGGACAATCTAAAGCTACCATTGGTATTAGTTGTTGCTCTTGGGGCGCAACTAGCTGGTGGTGTGTTCTGGGGTGCTAATGTTTTGCGAGATATTAATGACAATACAGAGCGCACAGATGCATTGCTTGAGATTTTAGTTGAGACTGAAGAAGCATTGCAAGAAGTTGATGAAGAGATTTGGAATGATGTCGATGGTTTGGCTGGTATCATGACTGACTTAATAAAATTGCAAGCTCGTATTTCTATTCTTGAAAAAACAGTAGAGTTTTCTAGACGCGATGGGATGTAACAATGGATCCTATTACAATATTATCTGGCATAAAGTTAGGTTTACAAACAGGCAAATCTATAGCTGGACTTAGCAAACAGATAGGACAATTCTTTGACGCAACTGACCAAGCTAAGAAAACGCTACAGAAAAAAGGTATATCAGCAAAAAGCTCCAATGCTACGGCAATGGATCGCTGGGCTAAACTCCGACAGGCTGCGGAGGCTGAAGAAGAACTCAAAGAATGGATAACGCAGACGTATGGCAGATCCAAATACCTAGAGTTATTAAAGATTCGTAGAGAAGTTTTAGCTGAGAAGCGTGAGGCAGAGGCTCAGGCGAGGCGTGAGGCTATGGAACGTCAAGAGATATACACTACTATAGCTGGGATATTTTTCTTACTCACAGCGTCTGCTATTGGATCCATTGCTTATCTTCATCATATGCGTTGGTTAGACTTTTGGGATTATTTACCTTGGTAATCTATACACTTGTCTGGTTTCATTTTATTCGAACAGATCACTTGCAGTATTATCAATTTGATAATTACTCTACCTTTGAGCAATGTAATATAGAAAGAAAGAAAGCATCGATGTTAGTTACAAGTACAAACATGATGTTAGAATGTGTAACACTGGATGTATCTGATAGAAATTAGGTACAATAGATTTGCTGTATATACAGATGATGGTAAACTGGTTATACAAACAAGTGAAAAGCGCATAGCCAGAGGAGTTTGTAATGGTGAAATTGACAGCAAGCGCGATAGATCAACTGAAGTTACTACCTAGATTAGCTTTTCTCTGTCAAATTATTTTAACTTGGAAGGTTTGTTTTTGGTTTATGACTTTGCCTGACCCTACAACTCAGCAGAGCGCGTTTGTTTCTTTGGTTACTGCGATGCTCAGTGCATCTTTTGCATTGTGGTTAGGCAAAGAAGCTAAGACAGATAGGGTTGTAGAATGATTGGTATATTCCAAAGCGTTGTTGGCTTAGCCACAACTTACATTGATAGTAAAGCAAAGGTTAAAGCTGCTGAAGCTGAAACCAAAATGAAAATTGCAACAGGTGAAATCAGTTGGGAGCAAGCGGCAATTGAAGCTAGTGCCGATAGCTGGAAAGATGAGGCTTGGACGATTTGTTTTATAGCTATTGTATTAGCTAGCTTTATACCTCCTATGCAACCATACATGGAGCAAGGGTTTAAGAATTTAGAGGCTGCACCATCGTGGTTTAGCTGGGCTATGTATGCTTCTATAGCTGCTTCGTTTGGAATAAGAACAATGAAAGGATTTAAGAAATGACATTTAAGTTAGGCAAGGGAAGTTTAGCAAAGCTCGAAGGTGTTGATGAGCGCATGGTTGCAGTAGTTAAATATGCTATTGGTGTTTCCTCTCAGGATTTTTCTTGCATCTGTGGTTTAAGAACTATTGAAGAACAAAGAGCATTGTTTGCTAAAGGCGCATCTAAAACTATGAAGTCTAAGCATTTAGATGGTCATGCTGTAGATCTTATGGCTTACATTAAAGGCGTTGGTGATCGATGGGAGCTAAAGCTTTATGATGAAATAGCTGATGCAATGAAGTTAGCAGCTAAAGATACTGGTGTTGCTGTTAGATGGGGTGCAGCTTGGCACATCAATAACATTGCTGAGTATGATGGGACAATGGAGGATGCTTTAAAAGAATACTGTGATCTTCGAAGGTCGCAAGGTAAACGTCCATTTATTGATGCCCCTCATTTTGAACTGCGTGTTTAATATTTTTTAATTCTTTGAACAGAGCTATAGCTTACACCGCACATAACTGCTGTTGATCTTATATCCCAGCCTTTACCTAAGAAGTATTTAATATCTTCTATTTCTTGGTTGTTTAATTTATTGTTCCTCCAACCATCGCCACTAGTTCTTGATACCCTGCCTCTAGATTCTGTAGGTTCTGGAGTATAAATAACTTTGCTATTGCTTTTTAGTTTAGAGTTGCAGATCTTTGCATCTGCTTTCATTCTCTCAATTGGTGTCATTTTATTTCTTTCTCTTTGCTTTTTTTATAAATTCTTCCCATCCCTCACCTCTTAACCATTCTGGTTTAAGATAAACTCTTGGCAAGATTTCTTCTAAACAACATGACACAAGTAAATACATAGCTTGCATAGTCATTGCTGCATTACTTACTTCAAGTGATTCAAGAGTAGAATGTTCATCTTCTAATACTTGTTTTATATACATAAAATAATCTTCAACAGATGCTTGAATTTGTTCTGTGTATTCTTCAGAAAATCTTACTGGTTCATTTTTAAGATAGTTATCTACTTCTTGATGTATAAAATTTTTTGTTTCCTCTGTTAAGCTCATAGTTTTGTTACTCCCAAAGTGTCCGACCATATAATATAAGCCCTGCTTATTTATAATTAGTAAGCATTAAATAAAAAAAGACGCACCTGAAAAGGTGCGCCAAGGTGACGAGGAGAGTTTGAGCAGTAATAGGCGTGACTACATCCTCGGAGAACTGAGTTCATATTAGAATGGTATGGTATCATTTGGCAACCCTTTGCCTTCAGATACTTTTAAACTGATAAACATTTTATCACTGTCTTTAGCTTTTTTTCTCCATCCAGCTATGCGTAAGTTGTCATGATCATCGAGGGGGCCAGAATAATCTGGTGCTTTATCATTACCTTTCTTATCATTCTCAAATAGTATTCCCATCTTCTGATAAACTTCGATAGTTTTCCTGCCATCTTTGGTTGTATTTTGTACGCATATAATTTTGTGATCTTTAGAATTAATATCTACATTACCTTGCAAGATCATGGTCTGCGTTGGGAATGGTGGAAAGGCTGCGCCTGAGTTAGTGTTGTCGTATTCTTCTGCCATTGTTGGCCTCCTTATAAAAGCAGATCCTGTCGCGGATCATTAGGTGCAAATTTAATATCGATTAGTTGGTAGTCTCTGCCTCCTGTCTTTGATTTAAAAATCTTGGACGATGGTTTTAAAGCTTGGAGTTCCTGTTGTGAGAGAGTCATAGTTTTGTCTCCATAAATGAGCCTCAGGCCTGCCGCTTTGATCGCGGCCTGATGCTCATAGGTGCGGATGGAAAGATATTCACCCTTCCAAAGCTTGGTTACTTTCTTAGTAAGCATTACCAATTACCTTCAGGTTCACTGGATCTCTTAGCATCTTGAGCATACTTATTACCATCCATCTTACCTAAGAAGATGTTAGCGTCACAGCCGATATGCGATAATGCTTTAGTTAACCCATCTGTTATTGCCATCTTGGGTGCATCTTCAGCAAGGCGACCCTTCGAAGAGTCAAAGAACTTTCGGCAGCCAGTGAAGGGGCCGAACGCATTTGCTTGTGAGCCATGCCAAACAGTAACGTGTGCTAGTACAGCCATGTCTCCGTTGCTTATAGAGACTGTCTCTGTTGTGTTGTGCCAACCCCAACCCTCACCGACTGCTCCAAACTGTTCAGTCATTTTTCTGATCTGATACTGAGGATCAATAGCTGTGAATGATCGAGAGCCGAATGATACAGGCTTGATGTATTCAGGATCTGTTTCTGCTAGTGCATCCCATATTTTTAAATTACTCATTAGTGTTCTCCTTATTATGTTTGACGTAAAATTTGCAGAGTTCAATAACTACTGAAGCATCTCCCATTCTGCGCTTACGTTTAGTTTGAAGTTCTTTCTTTATTGTTTTAAACATTGTGACTACATCATCTGATGTTATTGCAAATATGATTTTATTCTTTGGCATTATTAGTAATCACTATTCTTAGTGAGCCTCGCTTGTCTCTTCTGACTGACAGTTGATCACAATAAACTTCACGTTCACTGGGCAAGACCATAGCTTTGAGATCTTTCTTTGCATTCTCAAATACTCGGCTATGCTGATAACCTTGTATATATGTAACTGCCGCATCGACGAATTGATTATCTTGTGCTGCATCTCTCATCACCATATCATCTACTTGAATATTATCTTGATTAATTATTGGTACGTTTACATCTTGCGGTGGCTTATCAGCCTCAACGTATGACCAGAAGTCAGACACAACAGCCCACATACTATTGAAGTAATCGTTATCACATCTAATGTGACGACCTTCCCACTTACTATTACCAAATATTACAGACAGATAAGCACTGTGTGTATCAGCAAGCTTTGCATATAGCTGTATCTGTGGCATATACCGTTCGATAATATCATCCATAGAATTAAATGCATTAGTGTGCTTGGCTTCAACAGGTATAAAACCATAAGCCGCATCGATAGTTCCTTTGGCTGGTATACTACCAATCTGTTGTTCGATTTCCCATTGATGTTTTTGAAGTACACATTGATATTGCTTTTCAAACCATTGAAGATTGAAGTCTTCAGTGAATGTACCTAGTTGCACTGCAATATTATCTGACAAATCTTCTGACTCTCTGCGTCCAGTTTTGATTTCCCATAGTTCAAGCCACTCACCTCGCATAATTTTTACGCAATCTGAGCCGCCAATAAATCCTTTGCGTTCCATTTAGTTCTCCTTTTTCTTTTACTCTATTGCACATAAGCAACAGGTTCAAGTATATTTTTTAAAGTCTTCTTCAGTTAGTCCGTGGTCTTTGATGAGTGCTTCTTTGTTCTTACCTTTGAGCCAGTTCTCACCAACAGTTTCACCTTGTTTAATTCTTTCAGCATGAATAGCTTCACTGTCTATAAAATATCCTTTGCGTAAGACTTCACGCTGTAGTGTTGGCGATTGTGCAACGCGACCTACGTTTGCCTCCCATATAGCAGCATCAACTGCTTTCTGTAGTTTCGTTACCATTACTTTCCTCCATTAGTTGTTGAAATATTTCGCCACTCATTATGACTAGCGTTTGCGGAGTTCCTGTCCGTCTTTTGTAGAAGGCAATGTCTCTGCCTTCGAGGACTGTGAAGGGGCTAGGGAAGTTAGATTTATCTCTGTACTTTACTTCTCCCACCAGTTCGTGTCCTTTGAGTTCGAGCTTGATGTCTCCCGAATACTCTCCTCCCAAGCTGCCCGAGAGGGGTTGCCTTTTCGCTTTAATACCTTGTTCTTTAAGCCAGTTGACGAACCACTTTTCGTGGTAAGTTCCCTTGTTTTTGTTGCGGTTTGCCATTTGTTTTCCTCATAACAATGCATACAAATGAACCAACATTTTTCATTAGTTGCTTCATGATTGCGTTTAAGTATAGCTACAAAGTAGTCAGTCTTGTTCTCGCACGACAGACAGATTATTCTTTTGCTTTTTTTTCGTGACATCTATCTGGTATCCCAATGCATCAAGCCAACAGATTAACATAAAACCTGATGGTATTCTCTTGTGGCATTCCCATTTGTGTATCAGTGAAGAGGTGCAGCCTATTTTATTAGCTAACAATTCTTGGCTTAAACCTACTTCTGATCGAGCGATTACTAATTCTTTGATTAGTTTCTCGTAGTCGTTTGGAATACTCACGACCTTGTTGTATCTGGTATAGTTCTTCGATTGCATTGAACACCCTCAATGCCGTATCATATTTCAATTCAGTCCTGTTATTCTTCGTTCTCCAGTATGTAGTATGGGATGCTCCTGCTTTATCAAAAGCATCCTCAAGTTTTACATCAGCTTTATAAGCTTTATCACTTACTAATTGTAGATACGACTTCATGATTGCAGTTATGCAATCTGATCCTCTTCAGTGTCAAGGCCTTTTGTATTCCAGCCAAGACCACAGCATCGAGGGCAAGGGACATTAACTTCTACAAAGTTAAACTCTTGAAAGCCCTTGAAGTATCCTTCACCATCGCAGTGATCACAGTCCTCATACTCCCTGCTGAAAGACATTTAACTGAGTCCACATATTTGACTTCATTGCTTTGGCAATTTCTTGTTCACGATTGTGGCGTTGAACATGGGGTGTTCGTGCATCGTTAGTATGAGTGGCCCAGTAAGTAAGGCAATTGTATAATGCCCACTGATTATTGCCGAGTTGTTTTGTTTCATTCTCCCAGATACGCAACAGGTTTTCCATTTGTTTTTGGTTCACGTTGTCAACAGATTGCTGTCTACTAAAACCTTTAGCTATTGTTTTCTTGAAGAATATCTCAGCATAATCGTTTGAGATCTTACGCTTCATCCACTTCTGCCATTCATCTTTGCGTGTATGAAAATGCTCAGCACCTTTCTGTATCTTAGCAGCAGAGCCATCAACATTAAGAAACGTTGTGTGCTTGTATCTGCTACGAGCTACAGCATTAGGTGTTGTGCAACCATTGAGACACCACAAACGCAATGCATCGAAGGACTGAAAGAAACTCCAGCTTTGATCATAGCTGTTAGTAAATACTATTCTGGCTTGAACAATGTCACCGACCTTTGGTTGTATTGTAAGGTCTGGAAAGATTAGTTCACCACGCATCTTACGACCATTCTCAAAGACACTGATAGATGGCTCTTTGTAATCAGTAGTAATGTCTGATTGCTTTACTGCATCCATAATAGAATTAACTACATCGTCATGTGGTACTAGCTTATAACGTGAGCCATGATGTCCAAGCACAGCATTAGTATCTGTTCGAATAACTTGGAATGCATCAGGCTCTGGATCACCAGTGACTGCGTTAGGTGTTGGCATCATTTCAACTGGGAAATCCCAATCATTTATCTTTGACATCATGTTCATCTTACACCTCTTACCATTTCGTTTATCTTTATAGCTTCTACTTGTAGCTGCTTTGCAAACTCTCTAACAAAATAGTGTTCAGTTTTTTCCAATCTGTTTTTGATTTCTTGATCTTGAAAAAAGTTTGACAAGTCGATGAGATCTCTAACAGGCAATGTCAGTTTTACTGGTATAGTGTCAGAGTCAATAGTGGTTCTAATTTTCATAATAGTTCTCCGTGTTTATGTACTGCGTATAAGCAATACTATTTTTAATTAAAAAACTTTGCAAGCATTAAACTTACAAAGCTTGGGCAATGTCGCATGACATTCCCCTTTCGCCAGAAGCAAAGCGTCTTGAGCAGAGTTGCCCCCTTGCGGTTACTAGCTTGGTAAGCAGTTTATACACTTGCTTAGGTGTAAGTAGCCACTATGCGGCAGCTACTCGTCTTGCTTCGATAGCAGCAAGCTTATTTTGTTGCTCTTTGTTTAATTGCTTTGGTCTAGAAGTAGTGGGTGCATCGTAATCTTGCCCAGTATATTCTGTAAACCAAGCTTTATACACGTCAGCAACATGATCAAAAGCTATAGCTTCATCATCTAACTTTGGGGCAAGATACTCATATCTATCTTTAGCTTGATAATATTTATCACTTTGTACTGTAGCAACTTTATCGTTGTTATCGTAACTAACGTAAGCCATCATTTCAGCGTACATTTTTTCGATATAGGATCGTTTGTTTCTCGCTGCGTAGATTGGAACGTTTGTTAACGTTCTAGCTACATCAGTAATAAACTTGTCGTTAGCAACTTGTCCAGTTACATCATTATGTGTAGTTACAGTATAGTTAGCTAGTTTATCTAGCGATACATTTATGTTTTCAACTTTAGCCATTTTGTTCTCCATGTTTTACTAAATTGCGAAGGATCAGCCCTTCGTACCGCCCAATATCATAGAGCATAAACCGCACTTGCGGCTCCGAGCTACGCACAAGCTTGCTTGCTTGACCCCCGAATGAAATGAGTGGGGTTGCGAAGCTTTTCTGCCTATGATTTGGATCAGTGGTCGAAGGGTGCAATCCGAGCTATTAGTCAAACGTGGTCAGGACACAATGCTAAGTTGTGCAAACATAAGTGTACGCTCGATGAACTAGCTGGCTATCCTGTCAATACCTCAGTAGCTTGGCCAACCACAACATGTAGTACCCACGGTAGTATCCATACACAAGTGACGTAAGGTAATAGATTGACAGGACTTGCAGTCAGTCCGTAGATGGGGGGGATCATAGGGGGGGCTTTCAAGCAGATAATAAAGCTTACTCATTCCTAATTACTAAGGTAATGATGATCTTGACTTCAATTGCAGTAGTTAGCTAGTAATCTATTACGTCCATAGAAAAGGAATGAGTAATGAGACTGACTGTAGCTAAGAAACTGACTGCAAAGCAGACTGCCTTAGTAGACACGCTCGTAGCAAAAGGCTGTAGTATCGGGCAGGCTGCTCAAGACGCTGGTTATGCTTCTGGCGAATCTGGAAGAGTTACAGCAACTAAGACTTTAAAGCTTGCCCATGTGCAGAGCTACTTGATGAAGCGCATGAACGAAGAGTTTGGTATCTCTGCTACACTTGCAGCTGGAACTGTTAGACGGCTAGCCACAGGAGCCAAGAGCGAATATGTCCAGCTTGAAGCTGCCAAGGATTTGCTAGACCGCGCTGGCTACAAGCCTATCGATCGAAGCCAAGTGCAAGTAGCTGGAGATATTCGTGTTATGATTGACCTAGGATAACTCTTTGTTCTGCGCTAGTAGCTACAAGGGGGGTGGGGAGAAAGTTGCTGTAGCTGTTACAGAGAAACTCTTTCACTCACATTATTTCTGAAAAAGGTATTTTGTGCGTTGTCATAAATATTTTTATTGTTATAGGGTTTAGTCATGGCACGTTTTGAAAAGAGTCCAGAGAAGTATCCACCGAAGGATGATATGTCTAAGGTGAAGCTTGCATTAAAGAGTGGTGGTCATGCGAAGTGAGCATAAAGATCCTAAAGGTGGTTTAACCCCTGAAGGTCGCGCACATTTTAAAAGGACTGAGGGTGCTAATTTAAAACCCCCAGTTAAGAGTAAACCTAAGGCTGGCTCGAAGAAGATGGGTCGCAAGGTTTCTTTTGCTGCTCGGTTTGCTGGAATGAAAGGCCCGATGAAAGATGAGAAGGGTAGACCAACGCGTAAAGCTTTAGCATTAAAGGCTTGGGGCTTTGGAAGTGTTGAAGCTGCTAGAAACTTTGCAAAGAGAAATAGGAAGAGTTGATATGTGTTTTGGTGGTAAGAAGGTAAAGACTGCTGATGAGTTTTACCAAGAGAAGAAAAAAGATTATGGCCCACTTCCTTCTCTAAGCATGGGCGACTCTGCTCAGCAAATGCAATCTATGACTGATGTTAAACTACCAAAGATGAGGTCGTCAGGTATGGCGGCTCGCTCTTTACTTAAAATGGGAAGCCAATATTAGGAGATTATTATGGCGTATGGAAGTAGTTATGGAAGTTCACCAGCTAAACCTAAAAAGAAAACAATGCTCAAAGGTAAGCAAAAGAGTTTACCATCAGCATTAAAGCGTAAGATTCTTAAGGCTAAAAAGAAAGATGGCTAAAAACAAAAAAAGTCTTTTAAAGTTAACTGATCGTCAGAACGAAACAATGAAGAATCACAGTAAGCATCATTCTTCTAAGCATATGAAATTAATGAAGACTGCAATGCTAAAAGGTTCTACGTTTGGTGCTGCTCATAAGTTGGCTAAAAAGAAAGTTGGTACTTAATGTCTGATCGTTCCCTAGCACCTTTAAAGAAAAGGGCGACCCTTCTTCAAAAAGAAATGAAACAACTTGAAGATTCTGCTGGTGTTGGGCTTGTAGAAAAAATGCAGGGTGAAGGTGAGAAGTTTAATTCCAAAGGTAAAGGTCTTGCAACTAAAGGGGCTATGAAGATTTTAAACTATCTTCTTAACGCTAGAGCAAATCAATTAGTTTCAACGCCCCGATACAATCAAATACAAGATCAGTTAATTAATATTCAGGAGAAGATCAGTGGCGGTAAATGAAGCTGGCAACTATACCAAACCAACAATGCGAAAGTCTTTGTTTAAAAGAATTAAAGCAAGGGCTGTACAAGGTACTGGTGCTGGTCAATGGTCTGCTCGAAAGGCACAGTTACTTGCTAAGGAATATAAAAAGCGTGGTGGTGGATACAGGTGAAGAAGTCACAGAAGTCATTGCTCAACTGGGGAAAGCAGAAGTGGCGCACTAAGTCTGGGAAGAAGTCTAGTGAGACAGGTGAACGGTACTTACCTAGCAAGGCTATTTCTGCTCTTAGTTCTGCTGAATATGCAGCTACAACCAGAGCTAAACGAAAGGGTAAGGCTTCGGGTAAGCAATTTGTGGCTCAACCGAAAGCGATTGCTAGGAAAGTAAAACAATACAGGAGTTAATTATGGGATGGAAGATTGCAAATACTGGCGAGTTATATGATGGGGGATCTCATCAACTTGGTGGTGAAACATGGACAGGAGCAACAAGAACTTCTGATTCTAAAAGACTAGAATGGACTAACGAAGTAGCAAAGAAACCAATTAAAAAGAAACGTGCTAGAGATGACAAAGGCAGATTAAAAGCTGATGATCCTTCTACGCCTGACGTTAATGAGGCTTACGAACAGTGAGCTTTGTAAATATGCTCAAGCCAGAAGAGCTTACCATGCTTCGAAGAATAGTTAAGAAGGTACACTTTCAACACTTTGATGAAAAGCATGGGAAGTCTTTTGTTACAAATAAAATGATTGATAATGTTATAGATAACATTGGCCCTGATGTTGCGGAGACTATGGTAAAGTTTGGAGTTGATAAGGGGCTTCGATGATTAACTTTAAATATAAACCAGATGGAGAAGTGCTTAAATCTTTTATGAAGGACAGCACTTTCTTTCGTGGCATTCGCGGCCCTGTTGGTTCTGGTAAATCTGTTGGTTGCTGCATTGAAGTATTTAGACGCGCCCTCGAACAACAGAAGGGATCGGATGGACTGCGTAAAAGCAGATGGGCTATCATTCGAAACACCAACCCACAGCTAAGAACCACAACAATAAAGACTTGGCTTGATTGGTTTCCCGAATCTGATTGGGGTAGGTTTCACTGGTCTGTTCCTTACACTCATCATATTAAAAAGGGAGAAATAGATCTTGAAGTTATTTTCTTGGCCCTTGATCGACCTGAAGATGTTAAGAAACTTCTTTCGCTCGAACTTACAGGTATATGGATCAACGAAGCAAGAGAGATTGCTAAGTCTATTATTGATGCCTGCACGATGCGTGTTGGCCGTTTTCCTTCTATGCGTGATGGCGGCCCTAGTTGGTCTGGCGTTATTGCCGATACCAACGCACCTGAGGAAGATCATTGGTGGCCCATTATGGCTGGTGAAGTTCCAGTCCCAGATCATATACCACGTGAGCAAGCTAAGATGTTGGTTAAGCCAGACAATTGGAGTTTCTTTACCCAGCCTTGTGGGATGCTCGAAGCCAAAGATGAAGAAGGTGAAATCCAAGACTACAAAGAAAACCCCAAAGCGGAAAACCAAAAAAACATAATAGGCAATTATTATTCAAACCTTATTCGCGGTAAGACTAAAAGCTGGATTGATGTCTATGTTATGAATCGCTTGGGTCATATCCAAGACGGAAAACCTGTTTATCCAATGTTTGCTGGTGAAGTACACATAGCAAAAGAAGAAATACCTATCGCTGCAAGTGCGCCTGTGTATGTTGGTATAGACTTTGGGCTAACACCAGCCGCAGTTCTTGGACAGAAAGTAAGAGGGCGTTGGTTTATTCAATCAGAAATTGTTGCGATAGATATGGGGATTGTCCGTTTTGCAGAAGTATTAAGGCAAGAACTCGCAACAAGATTCTCCGCAGCTTCAGAAGTTATTATCTATGGAGATCCTGCTGGAGATTTTAGAGCGCAGACAGATGAATCAACTCCGTTTCATATTTTGCGCGGTGCTGGCTTGAGGGCATACCCTGCGCCCTCCAACTCTGTTGATCTTCGATTAGAATCGGTTTCCTCCCAATTAACGAAGATGGTTGAAGGTAAGCCAGCACTACTAATAGACAGGCGTTGCCCTCAACTTATTAAAGGTTTTGAAGGCGGCTATGCTTATAAAAGAATGGAAGTCTCTGGTGAGAGATATGCTGATAAACCAGACAAGAATATGTTTTCTCACGTTCATGATGCTGCTCAGTATCTTTTTCTCGGTGCTGGTGAGGGTCGAGCCTTGATGAATAACCAGAAACCTATGCAACCTGTCGTTGCTAAAAGAAGTTTTGATCTGTTTTCCAGACCTAAGAAAAAGAAAGCTTTTCAATTTGTGCGTTGATTTTATTTTAACTTTGTGACTAGGAAGAGAAAAGGAGATTTATTATGTGCTTTGGTGGTGGAGGCGGTGGCCCAACAGAAGAAGAACAAGAAGCTGCTGCGGATGATAGAATAGCGGCAGATGATGCTGAAAGAAAAGAAGCTGATCGAAGAGCCAAACAAAAGCGCAAAGATATATCAGATGCTTTAGAATCCAGCGTTGCAAATGCTGGTGCTAGGGGCGGCTCCTCAAGAAGATCTTTATTTAGAAACGTTCAACAAACAGGTACTGGCGGTGGCTCCGCTGGATACTTAGGTCGGTTTGGTTAATGGATAATATAGCAAAGCATTTTATAGAGAAATATCGAAAGGCAAAATCTTTTCGTGAACAATGGGTTTCACTCTTTGAGGAATGCTATGAGTATGCTTTGCCTCAACGCGAATCTTTTTATTACGAAGAACATGGCCAAAGAAGAGATGAAAAGATATTTGATGAGACTGCGGTAGTAGGTACACAAGAGTTTGCTAGCAGACTGCAATCTGGGATAGTTCCAAACTTTGCTAGATGGGCAGACTTTATTTCTGGGAGTGAAGTAGACCCACAAGAACGAGAGAAAGTTGATAATGAGTTAGATAAAGTTACAGACTATGTGTTTGAAGTTTTGCAAAACTCTAACTTTAGCCAAGAGGTTCATGAATCTTTTATGGACTTAGCTGTTGGAACTGGCGTTCTATGCGTTGAAGAAGGTGACGCATTAAATCCAGTTAACTTCTCTGCAATACCACTTCCTCATGTTGTTTTAGATACTGGCCCTGATGATAGGATTGATCACGTTTATCGAGAAAGAAAGAAAGTTAAGTTTGATCATTTACCTTTAATGTTTCCTAACTCTACATTTGATTCCAAAGTTACTTCACAAATGGGTTCGAATAGAGAAACTACAGTTCTTGAGCTTGTATGCAGAAACTATACTCAACCAAATGTCGAGGCGTATTATCATTACGCAATATGCCTAACTACTGAAACAATATTACACTTTAAAGAAATGAGTGGCGTTGGATCTAATCCATTCATTTGTTTTCGTTGGTCTAAGTGCGCTGGTGAAGTTTATGGCCGAGGGCCACTAATCAATGCATTAAGTTCTATAAAAACAACTAACCTTACTATTCAGTTAATACTTGAGAACGCACAGATGTCGATTTCTGGTATTTATCAGATGGAAGACGATGGTGTAATAAACCCTGATACAATCAATCTAGTTCCTGGAACTATAATTCCTAAAGCTATGGGGTCTGCTGGACTGCAACCTATACAAGCCGCTGGTCGTTTTGATGTTGCCCAACTTGTTTTAGGTGACCTTAGATTAAATATTAAAAAAGCTTTGTATAATGATATGCTTGGCAATCCTGATAAAACCCCAGCAACAGCTACAGAGATAGCTGAACGTATGGCTGATTTATCTAGAAGAATGGGCGCAGCATTTGGAAGATTACAAGCTGAGCTTGTTCAACCACTTCTTCAACGCGTAGTTTATATCCTTAAAAAACAGGGCCGTATTGATATACCAACAGTTAATGGAAGAGAGATTAAAGTAAGGTCTGTTTCCCCATTAGCCCAAGCCCAAGCCAATCAGGATATTTCTGTAGTCTCACGTTTCCTTGAGTTAATTGCTTCTAGCTTTGGCCCAGAGATGTTGCAGCTTTTAATTGATGGTGAAGAGACTGCTATTTACTTGGCTAAAAAGTTTGGTGTTCCAGAAAGCTTGATTCGAGATGAGGAACAGCGTAAACAAATTGCACAAGCCGCGCAGCAATTAGCGCAACAACAGGCAATGCAGCAGGGAATGATGCCAGTTGAACAGCAGGGTTAACATTGGGATCGATGGCATTCATCGCAAATCTGAACGTGATGTTGAGATTAGTAAGAATGTTGCTCAGTTATTTTCTACCCCAACAGGACAAGAAGTTTTAAAGTATTTTAGGTCGATTACTATTGAGATGGTTAATGGGCCTAATGTTTCTACAGAAGAACTTCGACACATAGAGGGGCAGAGATACCTTGTAGGTTTGATCGAGCAACGCATTGCACACGCAAACAGGAGTAAACAATGAGTGAAGAAGATGCAGCAGTAGAAGCAGCAGCCGAAGATGGTCGTGATTTTGTAACCCAAGAAGATGTTGAAAAAGTAGAACAGACATCTGATAAGCCTGAGTGGTTACCAGAGAAATACAAAACTGGTGAGGATCTAGCTAAAGCTTATAAAGAGCTTGAGTCTAAGCTTGGTGCTAAAGATGAAGATCTTAGGAATCAACTTATAGAAGAAATACAATCAGAAGCTTTTGCTGATAGGCCAGAGACTGCTGGAGATTATCAGCTTCCAGATATTATTAATGAAGAAGAAGCTGTTGATAATGATCTTCTTAGATGGTGGTCAGAACATTCATTTAATAACGGATTTTCTCAGGACGAGTTTGAGGAAGGTATTAAGATATACTCTGAGTCTGTTCTTGGAACTCAACCTAGCTATGAAGAAGAAGTATCAAAGCTTGGCGATAATGCTGATGCAAGAATAGAAGCCGCATCATTATTTGCTAATAAGTTTTTCCCTGACTCAGCGTTACCAGCTATAGAAAAAATGTGTGAAAGTCATGAAGGTATTATTGCTCTCGAAGCTATTATGCAAAATACAAAGGATGGTTCATTTGCTGGAGATACTGCGTCTGCGTCTGAAGTTAATGAAGCTGATCTAAGAAAGATGATGGATGATCCAAAGTATTGGAAAGATCGTGACCCAAACATACACAAACAAGTTGCTGAAGGATTCAAGAGAATCTACAGAAGTTAAAATTTTGCAAAGGGGTGAGTACTATCTTACCCCTTTTACCTTAGATCATATTGATGAAGTCATTGAAAATCTAAGTAAAGAAAATGTTAAAGAGCTTGTTCTACTGGGTTATACCGATGTTCGAAAGGCTCTTATTAATATGCACGAAAGTTCTGAGTGTTATTTGTGCAGAAAAAATAATGAAGATTTTATTATGATTGGTGGTCTTTGGTTTGCTGAAGATCAAGAATGCCCTCAAATGTTTGCAATGTTTTCTAATAAAATTAAAGAAAACTTTATTGCTATGGCTAGAGGATCTATAATGTTTGTTAATTACTTTGATCAGTTTCATAGTGGCTTATCTATGACAATACTTAAGGAATATGAGTTCATTACAGACTGGGCAGCATGGCTAGGCTTCGAAGTGGTAGGTGTAATAAACAATGATGAAATTGAATATGTTGATTTTGTGCGTTGCAATCCAAATCAAAAAGATGTTTATGATTGCACATCGCAGCCCGTAATACACTGAAAGGCCCGAAAGGATACCCTTGCTGATGTGAAAGAGCGGATACCTGTTAGTAACCGTAACTTCAATAAGGAACTAATAAATGGCTAATACAATTGACACAGCCTTTATCAAACAGTTCGAGACAGAAGTTCACATGGCATATCAGCGTATGGGTTCTAAGCTACGGAACACAGTGCGAACTGCTAATGTAACTGGATCGACTGTTAGATTTCAGAAGATTGGTACTGCGGAAGCAACTACTAAATCTCGTAATGGTAATGTAACTCCAATGGAACTTGCACATACCACTGTAGAAGCAACAATGGCTGACTTCTACGCTGCTGAGTACATCGATAAGTTAGATGAACTCAAAATCAACATCAACGAGCGTCAAGCTGTAGCTCAATCTGCTGCTGCTGCTCTGGGTCGTAAGACTGATAGCTTACTAATTACAGCTATGGATGCTGGTGCTAACTCAACTCAAATCCATGATACAAGTTCTGCTGTTGAAAAAGCAGATCTATTATCTGTATTTGAAACATTTGGAACAGCTAATCTTCCTGAGGATGGACAGCGTTATATTGCTATGCATCCAAAAGGTTTTGCTGACTTGTTCTTGATTACAGAGTTTGCATCATCTGACTTTGTTGGTGATCAAAACCTACCGTATGCTGGTGGTATGACAATGAAAGAGTTCTTAGGCTTTAAGATCTTTTCAACGTCTGCTGTCGCAGCTGGTAAAAGTATGTGCTATCACACAACCTCTGTTGGCTTGGGTATCAATTCTGATGTTCAAACTGAAGTCAACTACGTTGCTGAGAAAGTATCTCATCTTGCAACATCTATGATGTCTATGGGTGCTGTTGTTATTGATGACAACGGTATCTATGAACTATTAGACAATAACTAGGAGGGTTAGAAAATGGCTTATAGTGCAACTGGACTAACTCGTATTGGTGGTGATTCAAATGGTAGCCTATGGAGATATGCTACCGTTGATGCAATTGCTACTGTAAACACGGCTGGTTACTTTAACAGCGCAGCAAATATGCTTGCTGTTCGTGACTTGATTATGGTGCATGATACTAATGCTCCAACAACAAGTTTTGTAACTGTGTTAAGTAATACTGGTTCTGTTGTTGACGTATCTGATGGTACGGCAGTAGCAGAAACAGACTCTGACTAAGGGGTGGGGGCTTCGGCCCCCATACTGCTATGCCTGATTATGCAAACACATCAATAAAAATTTGCTCTCGAGCATCGATGTTAATCGGTGGAGATCCTATCCAATCTTTTACAGACGGAACTACTGAGTCTGATATAGCTGATGCGGTATATGAAGATATTGCTAGAGCTGCTTTAACAAGCAGTCGTTGGCGTTTTGCTACTAGACAATTTCAATTAAACAGAGTGGCTGAAGATCCAATAGCAAGATGGAGTTCTACATATCAATTACCATCTGACTCATTAATGATTAATGCGGTTACTGTTCAAGATAGTCCAATCGAATATAATATATATGAAGATAAGATTTATAATAATGCAAACCTCAGCGATGAGGTTATTGCAGATTATATTTATAGAGCAAGCGAATCAACATGGGCTCCATATTTTACTCTTGGTGTTCAATTCTCAGTGGCTTCTGTCTTTGCTGTTTCATTAGCAAGGGATGCTTCTTTGTCTGCTGCTATGGATCAACAGGCAAATATTCAGTTAATAAAAGCTAGGAGATTAGATTCTCAAGCTCAAACAACTAAGAAGCTTAATACGAAAAGGTTTATATCTGAAAGGCGCAGCTAATGCAAAAGATTCGCGTTCCGCAAAATAGTTTCCAATTTGGTGAAATTAGCGATTCTCTTGTAATGAGAACTGATACTGGAGTTTACACTGGGTCAGCTCAAAAGGTTGAGAACATGATTGTTACTGCTGAAGGTAGTGCAAAGAAACGCCAAGGCTTGAAACATATATATGATTACTCAATATCATATGATGCTAATAACACAGATCAATCTCGTCTTTTTCCATTTATATTTGATAGTAATGAGCAATACATCATATCAATAGAACACGCTAAAGTAAGATGCTTTAGAGTTGTAGATGCTGATACTATTACTTTGGTTGCTACATTAACTGCTGATGCTAGTAGTGCAGCCTTACCTTTTGATAAACAATACCTTCATCAAATTACTACTGCACAAATGGGTGATGTTATGTTTATTTGCCATCCATTGTTTGCGCCCAGACTTTTAGCTAGAACAAGTCTTACAGCTTTTAATATTAGCACCTATACGTTTGATACTAGATCAGACAATAAAAAAACCTATCAACCATATTCGAGATACCAAGGCTCAGGAACAACATTAACCCCAGCATCTACTAGTGGCTCAAATATAGTTGTTACAACAAGCTCAGCTTACTTTGATATAACAGGAAGTCAAAGCGGTGGTAATTATGCTGACTCATTACACGTTGGTGTAAAAATTAGATACAGTGGAAATGAAGCACAGATAGTAAGTGTGCAGTCTACAACTCAAGCTAAAGTTAACATTAGTGACAATTTTAACAGACGAATGATTGTAAATAACCCCCTTAGAACTAGGCTTGGATTTCCAGTAATTGAAGTAACTATGATTAATCATGGCCTTTCTATTATTGGTGGAAATTTTACACTCTCTGGTTGCGATACAGTTGGAGGCATTGCTGCATCAAACTTAAATATTACAACATCTATTACCACTATTATTGATGAAAACACTTTTACTTTTAATGCTAATGCTAACGCTACATCTTCAGCAGATGGTGGTGGGTTCCCTACATTTGTTGGCGCAGTTTCGAATAGTGATTGGGATGAACAAGCTTGGTCAGCTAAACGCGGATACCCTGCTGCTGTAGCTTTCCATGAGAATAGATTAGTTTTTGCTGGCACTATTGCAGAACCAGATTCTATTTTTATGAGTAAGATAGGTCAGTACTTTAATCACGATACTGGTGATGCTTTAGATAATGAAGCTATTCATTTAACAGCGGCAACTGGTGATGTGCATGAAATACGTCATTTAGTTTCTAGTAGAGATCTTCAAGTGTTTGCTGGAACTGGAGAGCTATATGTTCCGACGTTCCTTAATCAAAGCATTACGCCAACAAATGCACAGATCCGTGAGCAAACGCCTTATGGATCTAGCTTTGCACAACCAGCCTTAATAGACGGAGCAACTATATTTGCTCAAGCAAGTGGTAGAATAATTAGAGAATATTTATTTACAGATAATGAAGATGCCTATGCTTCTACAGCAATATCAACAATATCTTCTCATTTAATTAACAGTCCTAAATATATTTCTGTTGTTCATAGTGGTTTTGATCAGCCAGATTCTTATGCGGTAATGTCTATGACAGATGGAGATGCAGCAGTATTTACATCTAATAGAGCAGAGAAAAGAGCTTCTTGGACTGAGTTCACAACCAATGGTCGGTTTGATTCTGTCATTGCTATAGATGATAGACTGTTTGCAAATATCTATGATGCAAATAATAAATTAAAACTTTGTGAGTTTAAGGGGGATATTGGTTTAGATTCCTATATTTATGGAGCAATATCTTCTAATGCTATTACTGTTAGTTCTGCGTATGCAAATGGAGTAACTGTTGATGTCATAGCTACTAATGGAACAGACAATGATTATCTTGGGGAGTTTACTGTAGCTGCTGGTGCTGTTAGTTTATTAGCTTTTTCTACTGCTGGATATACACACGCATATGTTGGTAAGAAGTTTACATCAAAGATAATATCTAATCCAATAGATGCTTCTGGTGCTGCTGGCCCACTAACAGGAAGTCTTCGAGGCATTACTAATGTTGTTGTGGATATGAAAAATACCAGATCTATAAAGGTAAATAGTAAACCAGTAAATATAAGTACATCGTTTACTGGTAAGAAAGAAGTTAGATTGATTGGATACAACAGAGATCCTAAAGTAACAATAGAACAAGACAATCCGTTATCTATGCAAGTTAATGGATTTATTACGGAGGTAATTATTTAATGGATCCTTTTACCTTATTAGCTTTTGGAAGCAAGGTTGTTCAAGCTGGTGCTATGGCTAGTGCTGGTAGAGCAGCAAAGCAAGGTGCTGAGCTAGATGCTTTTAATACTGAGACTGAAAAAAAACGCAGTAATGTTTCTGCATTGCAACGCCATAATGATAGGTTAGAACTTTATCGCAATAATCTTTCAGCAAACTTAGCATCTTTTCGAGGTAGAGATGATTCTTCTGTTAAAGCTTTTTTAGATAAACAAAGAGAAGTAGCATTAGAAGATACATCAAGATCTGATTTAATGGGAATGTTTGAGCAAGCTAAACTTCAGCAACAAGCTACAACTATAAGAGTTGAAGGAAGGGCTAAACAAAAAGCTGCAAATATAAAAGCATTTACTACTTTGATGAGTGGTATGATGGAATTTCAAGAGACTCGGTAGGTAAAGCAATGGCTCCTAAAAAAGAAACAAGACAGTTTAAAGTTGGCACAATTGGCGTTGCTCGATCTTCTAGGGCTGGAGTCATAACAGGCGAAGCGTTAGCTGATAGCTCTAATGTAATGTCAAATATTTTTTATAAACGTGCTGCTGAAAATGCAGAACGAAGAGGCATTGAGTCTGTAGGAAAATTAACTGATCAAGAAGTTCTTGCGCTTGATCCTGCAACTGGTTTACCGCAAGCGTATAAAGCACCTAAAGGCTTTGGTCGCATTGCAAGTAATGCCAGAAGAAAATCTTTAGCAACTAGATTTGAAACAGAAATAGATATTGAGCTAAATGAAAAAGCAAAAGAGTTCCGAGTAAAATATAGAAATAGTCCAGAAGCTTTTAAGAAAGCTATGACAGACTATACAGCAGAAATGATGAATGTTGAAGAAAGTTCTATCTTTACTCAGGCAATAGAAAACAAAGGAACAAACATAACAAATAATGTTTATGCTGGCTTGCAACTTGAGGCTGCTGCTGAACATGACAAAGACATGGCTAATGCTAATGCTTTTGCAAATAATGAGTATTTAATAGGCCTTCAGTACGCTCATAAAATAGATAGCCAAAAACTTATTGATGAGCTAACAGCTAGTATAGATGACAGAAATCAAACTCATTTAGATGCTCAGTATATTTTCTCATCTGATTTACTTACATTGCCTAGAAGAAAAGAAATAGCAAAATCCAAAGGTATAATAGAAAGAACTCTTCAGAATGCAGCTTTAAATATAAATGAAATAACACAGTTATCTTTTGCTATAGCTTCAGGCGATCTTGATCAAATGCCAGCTGTAAGAGGCTTAGAAGATTTAAAAACTGTTCTTTATAATAATGAATCAGACCCAACTGTAATAAAAGCAATTCAAGAATTTACATTACCAATTTTAGAAATAGCGCAAAAAAATCAATTGTTTCAGTCTAGTGTTGCTGCAAGAAAAAGAGATACAGAAGCTGATATTACTACTGCTAGTGGTTATCAAAACAAACTTAGAATTGCTGATAGTTCTGAAACAACATCTATTTTAAAAGAAATTAGTGAAGGTTATCGAGATTTAGTATTTGAGGTAAATAATGATATAGAGGCTATGCGTCCTGTTGAAGATTCTCGAGCAAGATTAGGTCGTTATGAAATATTTGCTAAAGGTTCTGCTGAAGCATTAGTAGGTAAAATAGTAGCTGATGCAGACTTTGACGATTTTAGAGATATAGAAACTTATCTTCAAAGTCGTGATGAAAATTTACTAGCAAAGATTAAAAATAAAAACCCTGATGTTGGTAATAGGCTTCAAGCACTTATTCAGTTTGAAGATGATTTAGGAATGAGTGGATCTAATTTTACTGGTAATCTTGTAACAGCAATGAATGGTATTACTGATGTAAAAAGACATAATCAGATTACAGAACAATTTAATAATTCTGTATTAATAGAAGAGAAATTAAAAAATACTTCAGATATTCTTACTGAAGGAACTAATTATACAAATGTGGGTCAAGATTTAAAAAATGAAATTAAATCTGCTGACATTAGTGATGAACAGGAAAGAGCTTTATTACTACAATTAGATTCAAAGTTTGGTAATGATTTTGTTCGACAAGTTTATTCTGGAGTAAATAGTGAAGGTTTATTAGCTGCTCTTGATTTTTATGCAAAGAATGGAAAGGAAAGACCAACAGATACTGGTGTTGATTCTCCATTATCAGATGCACAAAAAAATATGCTAGATGCTGCTAGAAAACATTTAGGTCAAGATAGGCTTAATTCAGTTAGCAATGCTAAAAATATTTCTATTGGTAGACAGCTAGAAGCTGCAAGATTAGAAGCAGAAAATGCTGCTGCTCTTAATGGTGCTGTAACAGGTGCTACAGAAAATAATGAAAAGAGCAGATTAATAGTTGAGGATTATTTTCAAGGCAATATTCCAGATGGATTTAAAGATCTTGCTGATTTTATTGCTAATCCAAACATACCATTAACTGAGGAAAATTTTGCAAATATTCAACAGTTTACAATGGAGCTTCAGAAATATCACAAAGTACCACCGCAAGCTATTATTAATGTATTAAAACAAGCTGCTTCTCAAGGAGGGTTTGCTAGTCCTAATAGGTCTTTGAGTAGGGTATTACGTTTTTACAGATCTATTGGTAATCCAACAGACCCTGTGTCTGGAGTTACCTTTCCTTCTTCTGGTCTTGATAATACTAATTTAAGTAAAGAAGATATAGCTGTTCTTGATGCTCTTGTTATTGCTGAGATGGATATAGATCCAGAGTTAGATGATCGAGCAAGAGATGCTGCGTTAACAACGATAGCCAAAGATACTCTAAGAATTATGACAGAGAATAATTTTAGATCTGTATTTTTAAATTCATTACCTCTTGATGGCGACAAAGCTTCTCCTAATGCAGAAACTTATGTTATTAGAGAGTTAGGAATTTATGATGAAGAAACTGTTAAAAGAGTAGCATCTGGTTTACGCGCTGGTTTTGCAGTTGCAACAGCAACAGGTGAAAAATTTGATCCAGAAAAAATTTCACAAGATGTATTAAAATCAAAAGCTAAAGAAGATCCAAGAGTAAGAACATTTGGAACAAGTTCTGACTTATCTCCGTTTGCGTTAGATATTACGACTGAGGGTCGTGGTAATGACTTTGCTACATGGGCTAGAGCAGAGCTTAATAGGGTTATGATTAAAGAAGGTGGCCTTACACCAGAAGGATTTATTGAAGGTAAAGTAATTACTCAGGTTAATTTTGTTGCTGTTGGTTATGATACTCAAACAAAAGGTCAGGTGTATGCTTTAGTAGATGAGAACAATGTGGCTTATCAAATGGAAACTCTTGATGAAGATGGTGAAGGTGTAAATCATGCTGTGTTTGTTTCTACAAAAGACCCTATGTTTGAAATATTTAAAGTAAATAAAAAAGAAATTTTATCAGAAGAAGCAAGTAAAAAAGCACAAGAAATAGAAAATAGACGAAATAAAAAACAACAAGTTTCTACAAATATTACTAGTACAGTTAGTTCTATTTCTAATGATGCTAAATCATTATTTGAACCATTTTTAAATACACAAGAAAGAGACAGGGCTAAAAAGAATTATTCTGAAGCTTACAATGCTTTGTTTGTTGAAGACGCTTCACTTCTTTCGAATGCAGATAGAAGAAGATATTCTGGTCGTTTATTAAATGAGCTTAGAAAAATAGCAAAAATAAATAACAAAGATATTATGGATGATGAATATAAATTAATAAGAGAAGCCTTACAAGAGCTTACAAAATAATGGTTACAAATCCTTTTACAATTGACTTTAGTCCTTACTCACCAAGAAAAACTGCTGAGCGTCCAGCATTTAGAGAAACACTTCAGGCTACATTAGGATATACTTACGATCCAATTATTGAGCATATTAAAGGGCAGCATACTTTTCCTAGAGAAAGACAAGAGGGTTATGATCCTTTTGCTGATTTAGGCAATCATGGTTTGTTTGCTATGAATTTACGCCATGCAAATAGTCCATCACATATGGCTCATTTAAAAAGAGGTATAGATGAATCTATAAAGAGAAGAGAAATATTAGCTAATTCATCTTTTCTTTCTCAGCTTGGTGCTGGTTTGTTTGACCCACTAAACTTAGTTGCTCTTCCTTTTGGTGGGCCAACTGTTGGCTTTGGCAGAAGTGCTTTTCGTGTGGGTATGGGTACTGCTGCTATTCAAACTGCGACTGAAGGTTTTCTTATACAACCGTTTGATCCAATGCAGACTTCTACAGAAAGCACTTATAATATTATAGGTGCTGGTTTGTTTGGTGGTGCTTTTGGTGGTGTTATATCTATTCCTATAACTCGCAGGGCTTCTACTCTTAGAAAAGTTAAAGATGGTTTAGAGAACTATGGTAAGAGTGTAAGAACTATTGAAAACATTTCTGAGCTTACTGCGGATGATCTTAATAACCTTAACACTTTACCAAGACCACATGAGCGATTTAAACCAAAAACAATAACATCAAGAATAAATAAACTATCAGCAAAAGAAGCTGACCTAAATGCTCAACTAGAGCAACAAAAAAAAGGCCAAGGCTCTGCGTTAAATGAAGAGCTTCAAGTTGTTAAACAAGAATTAGCAAGTTACAAAAAAGAATCTGCTGTTAGGGATCTACTCGATCAAGGTTACACACCAGAAAATCTTTGGTCTATTGCTGATAATATGTTTACCGATAGCGTTCTTTACAAGTTTGTAAGCACACCTATGAAAAGAGTTCTTCAATCTACAACTGCTCCTTCTTTGGTAAAAGAATACATGGTTAAGTTAGGTGGAGACTCTGGCCTTAATCTTATTGCAAACAAGCTTGGGATTGCTAGTCCGTTATCTGTTTATCAAAGATCTGCTGCTCGTAATGGAGAATGGGTCAGGGCGCATGACTCATTAATTAATTTATTTCGTGAAGAAATGAACTTAGCAAATACTGCTATTATGGATGTTGATGTTGTTCAATCTTACAGAAGTGTAATGAGACGCGATGATAGTTACGGAAGCTGGTTAAGAGGCATTAATGAAAAAAGAACAACAAAAACAGAAAAACTTACAGAAGTAGAGAAAAAATCTATTAGTGTTATTGATGATTTTTTTAAGAAAGCTGAGAGAGAGCTTGAAGATGCTGGTTTAATTGGAACTAAAAAAGCTATTTTTGATGAGCTGTCTTATGTTAAAAGAAATTTAGAAGGTTTAGCTAACGATATAACTAAAGCAAAAAATGCTAGAGTAAAAACAAAAATAGAATCTAGAGTTAATTTTTTAGGAAGAAAGCAAGAGGAGCTAGAGCTTTCATTAGCTGCGTTTGATGATACAGCAAAAGTTTCTAATGATAAGTTTTTACCACGTTTTTGGAACGAAGCTGCTATTAAAGCTGATAGGGCTAAGTTAGAAGACATACTTAAAAAGTGGTATTACAAAAACAATACTATATGGCAGTTTAAAAAAGGTAAGTGGTCTAAGAAAGTATTACCTAAAGATGAAGCCTCAATATCTTCTAGAGTTAAAAGTACAATAGATAATATTCTTAATGAGTCAGATCCAACTAATGAAGCAAACATTGGTTTTGGATATGGTCGATCAAAACATTTTAGGCATCGAAAATTAGATATTCCAAATGAATTAGTTTGGGATTTTATTATGCAAGATCCTCTTGCAATAATGAAAACGTATACAGCTAGAATTGCACCTAGATTAGAATTTAGAAGACAGTTTGGTTCTGATTTTGACGATGTTGTTTTTAGACTTGAGCAGGAAATGATTAATAAAAATCTAAGCGAAAGAGAAATGCAAAAACATATGAGAGACTTTCATATTATGCATGATCGTATTGCTGGTGCTGTTCTTAGAAATCCATCAAAAAGTTTTATTTCAGATTTAAGAAATCCATCTGCTATGAGTCAAAGAATTGCATACACTTTAAAAGAAGCTGCTGCTACTAACTATATGGGGTCTGGTTTTGTAGCTGCTATTCCTGAGTTTGGTCGTGTTATGATGGAGCATGATGGCGCAGTTATGATTAAAGCCATTCAAGGAATACTTGATAAAGATGTTAGAATGAAAAGCTCAAAAGAAGTTAGGCTTTCTGGTGAGGCTATTGATATTTTAAAAGGTAGTGCCTTTGCTAGATTAGTTGATGATATGGCTAATAATGTTGATGCTCCTGAGTTTTGGAATAAAGCAAGAAATGCTTTTTATACATTAAATGGTCTTGGCCCAGTAACACAGTTAAGCAAAACACTTGATGGTATTGCTCGAGGGCATACAATTATTGAAAGATCTATTAACTTAAGTAAAAAGAAAGCAACTCCATTTGAAATAGAATGGTTAGCTAGATATGGAATTGATGAAGCAAGAGCAAAAGAAATAGCCAGAGCACCTTGGCAAGAAACTCAAGGTGGTTTGTATGTTGCTAATACAGATGAATGGTCAACTAGTTTTCTAATTCCTGAAATAGAAGGTAAAACTGTTAAAGTTATTGAAGCTAATGAAGATGGTAGTCCAGTAGGCAAAACTAAAGGCGATAGATATGTTCCTGCTTTTTATAATGCTAAATCAAATACAATTAAATTTGATAGAGAGTATATTGAAGGAACCCAATTTTATGAAAAAGCATGGCTATCTCCTAAAGTAGAAGGAGTCCAGGCACTTCCTGATATATTTGATTCTCCAAAAGACTGGTCAAATTTTGTAATGTTGCATGAAGTTATGCACACAAGGTTTGTAAGAAAAACTAAAGAAACTAATGTGCAATATGAAAATAGAATTAATAAATTAGCATTAGAAGAATACAAACAACAGTCAGTAATACAACAAGAAACAGTAGATACATTTAGATCTGCAATGAACTCTGGTGTGTTAAATACTATTCTTGCTGCAACGCCAGCAGATAGACCAATAATAAACGATGGCGTTGTTTTTGTGCCGCATCATATTGCAAAGAATTTTGGATACAAAGAAGATAAAACAGTTAAAGGTTATGCTAGAATAGAAAATGGTTTGTTAGCATTACCATTCCAATTTTATAGTTATACGTTTGCTAATGTAAATAAAATGGTTGGTGCAATGGCTCATGGTCAACTAAAAAATAGAGCTATTGGTATGACAACAATGCTTGGCCTTGGTTATCTATCTGTCAAAATGAGATATTCTTTATCTGGTGCAGAATTTGCTTGGGATGATATGTCAGCGCAAGATAGATTTGCTCGAGCATGGGATGCTAGTGGTATTACTGCTTTGTATAGCGATTTGTTTTATCAATCGATGCACACTTCATTAGCTCTTGGTGGGCCTAATATATCTAATGGTATTCTTGCTCCAAAGTTTCCTCAAGAACCTAACACTATGGACGCAATAACAAATATTGCTGGTGCTGGGCCATCTATTGCTACTGATATAAGTAGAGGTGTTGTTGATTTTGCTTCTGGCAACTATGGTGAAGGTGCAAAACAAGTAGTTCGTAATTTACCATTTGCTAGAATGTGGTTTTGGAAAGACGACATGAATGCGATCACAAGGATGTGGGCGCAGTAATTTGTACTAGTTTATTTGTGCGTTGTACTTTTTTTAATTTTTAGTAGATAAAAGAAAAAAGGATGATTTATGTCTATAGCTTCTTCAGCAAATTCTGGTCGTTTACATTTTACTGCAACCTCAGGGCAAACTGCATTCACAGTATCGTTTGAGTTCTTTGATAATGCAGATCTTGATGTGTATGTAAATGATGTACAGAAAAGTATCTCAACACATTACGCTGTTTCTGGTGGTGATGGCTCAACAGGCACTGTTACTTTTGGTTCTGGCTTAACGCTTAACGATGCAGTTACTATTACTCGAAGAATAGATATTGAAAGAGTAACAGACTTTAGTGCAGGGCAAGCAATCAATCGAGCAGCACTAAACACACAGCTTGATACGTTAACAGCTATTGCTGGTGATAACAAAGACAGATCCAATCGAGGCATACGAGTTCCTGACAGCGAAAATGCACCAACCTTAACTATTCCTAGCTTGGCAACAAGGAAAGGCCGAGTCCTTGGTTTTAATGCGACTAATGGCAATATGGAAAATGGGCCACTAATTGCTGACGTTGAGACATTAGCTAAAGTTACTGCTGACATTGCTATACTAGGTGACATCGAGGACGGTACTGATGCTACAGATGCAATACAAGCAGTAGCTGCTGTTGCTTCAAACGTAACTACCGTTGCTGGAGTAGCAAGTAATGTAACTACCGTTGCTGGTATAGCCTCTAACGTAACTGCTGTTGCTGGTGATGCTACAGACATAGGTGCAGTAGCGGCAAAGGCTACACAAATAGGTCTTTTAGGAACTACTGATGCTATTGCTGATATGAATACTTTAGGCACTGCTGACATAGTTAGTGATATGAATGCTTTGGCTGCTATCTCTGCCAAAATAACCACAGTTGCTG
>Ga0209535_1000460_pt1 | contig 28801 bp, 27 predicted proteins | sample LinPmetageLP28_FD_184041 | JGI IMG/M metagenome (GOLD analysis project Ga0209535, IMG submission 184041) | Marine viral communities from the Pacific Ocean - LP-28 (SPAdes) (version 2) | ecosystem: Environmental > Aquatic > Marine > Oceanic | place: Pacific Ocean | collected 2009-08-22
GATCACAATATACTGAGACTGTATCCTTGTCTTCCTTGAACATATCCAACGCAACATCTTCTTTTGAATTCATAACACAAGCAGATGGACCACAACTCACACTCACAATAGCAAAGAAGTTAGGATCTGCAGGCCATTCCTCAATTTCTAACCTAAGAGTACAGCCAATTGCATATTATGAGTCTGTACAAGATTATCATTTATGGAACGCTAAAGGAATGGTTAATGCAAGATACGAAGGATGCAAGCTAACATCTACAGATTACAATGTAGATAGTCCGGATACAGTAGATGGAGGACCGGTAATTACAATAACAGAGGGAGGAGGAAAACAATTAATATCGAGACCTGGAAAACAAGCAGGTACGTTTGAGATTAGATAACGTTTTCCTTAATAACGACATATTTATATAAAACAAAGATAAAACTATAAACACGTGGGATACTTAGATAATACAACCGTCACAGTTGACGCTATTTTAACCAATAAAGGACGAGAGATCCTGGCGGCAGGAGGCCGATTAAACATCGTAAAATTCGCATTATCAGATGATGAGATAGATTACGATTTATGGAATCCAGCTCACACATTAGGGACTAATTTTTATGGAAAAGTCATAGAAGATATGCCAGTTCTAGAAGCACTTCCCGATGAGACGCAGATGTTGCGATACAAGCTACTTACTCTGCCCAAGGATGTTATCGGAATACCGGTAATTAGCGTTACACCATCTGCTGTAACATTCACTTCGTTGACTCAAGCAATTGACATAACACCAAGTACGTTAAACTTACAAGGTGGAAATGATACGATGGGATATACAGCCATTCTGAGCGATGACACTGTCGCGACTTTAGAGGTAGCTACAGATGGAGGAGTTCAGAAATCAACAAGTTCAACCGTACTAGGTAATACTGATTTATCAGGAGCAGCTACTAGCTTCCTTGATGATAGTACAACTGGAACATCTACAACTGGAAAAACAATTACACGAACTGGAAGTAAATTTACTATCAAAGCTAAACCACAAGCTAACGTGACTAAGACTGTGAAAGCTTTATTAACGATTGTAGGTAATGAAACTGGTGGATTCAAGACAGTAGTTGTAACGGTAGATCCGACACAATTCACAACATTAGATATAGAATCAGCAATTGCTCCAATTAGATAAATAAAATAAAATGGCAGAAATATATAAAGATTTTCAAGGAGATGATGTAGTACCAGGCGATACTCAAACAATATCCCAACCGGTATGGTCAGAAAACATGAATCCTTATTCACAATCTTATGGTGGATCAACTGGAATCGGATTCTTCACATCATCAGCTCAAGTATCTCAATCAGGAGACTATTATGTAAACGTATATCACAGAGATCCTCAAGACACAAACGAAGCTGCAACAGCAGCTGTTCAATTTGCTGTGGCTTATGGTAACAGATTAGGAAGTGGATCATTTGGAGATGTTAATACTGTAGGACAAAATGCTAATGATACACCAACAAGAGCAATATACTCTCAGTATAGAAACCAACTTCTACCTCCAACGGATACAGCATTTACCTTTGGATCAGATACTCCAGACGACATTATTGTAATTAATGTTGCAAGAGCTAGATTCAGACAAAAAATTGATCCAGGAAATTGGGAGCTTAGAATTGCATCAGGAGCTTTAGCAAGTGGAGCTACATCACATATGTCGTTTATTGATAATAGTGGTGAAGAAGAGACTCCAACTGTAAATGAAGCGGGAAGAGTAGTGGGTATCTATAGCGGATCTGGAGCAGTAACAGCTTCAAATACTCAATACGGTTTATTCTATCCTGACCATGGAGTCTTAGTATTTAATGCTAACAGATTAGCTGTTGAAACTGGAATGCCTTTAGATACTGGATCTGCATTAACAATGACCACACAAGCTAAAAACTCAGTAACAGCTTCACAGTACATATCAGCTTCAACATACTTTGCAGCTAGAAGCGAGGAAAAGGTGACATCAACACACTACTTTGTACGTGTAACAAACAAAAACTTTAACTTCTCCAACAATCCAACATTTGTAACTGGAAGTACTGGAACATTTAAACATGCTAGCATGCTTAGAAATCCTAGTGTATATGTTACTACAATTGGAATGTACGATGACAACAATAGACTGGTAGCTGTGGCTAAGCTCAGCAAGCCATTATTGAAAAGCTTCAACAGAGAGGCCTTAGTAAAGGTTAAGCTAGACTACTAAAATTAGTCCTTATTCAGACTAACAAGAAATCCCTTTCAGTTAACGGAAGGGATTTGTTTTATCGACATATTTATAGGTAATGGCAGGAGTTTTTAAAAATCTAGATGCAGCTGACATAAGGCTTACGCCTTTTCGAGCACATAAAAAGTGGTATAGCACCATTTGCTATAAAGACTATTACTCAAATGTTTTAGCCAGCCCGGTTAGTATTGGATCTTTAGAAGGATCAAGTAAAGCTGGAGTTAGAGGATTATACGCCACCGATGTTAGTAGCAGCAGAATATTGAGACTTAATCAAGATGATAAGTTTGAAATACTCAACGATCAAGATCTTACTAATCCAAACGGAGTAACTGCCTATGGTATAGGACCGACACAACAACACATAATTGCAGGCTCAACAGCCGGAGGTTTGGGAGCGTTAGAACCTTATACAAGCCTACTCGCAAAAGGAACACCGTACACAAGCTCAAAAGTAACAAGCATAGAGAGTATATCCACATGCTTATCAGGCTCAGATGCAGCTATGGTGTTTATTGCCGGAACCCAAGGAATAACATCAAAAGCAATAAACCACACAAATGGAAACTTTGGAGGTGTAGAAGGAGTTATACTCAACTCCTCAATAACGGCAACATTAACCGGATCATTCAATGCTGTAAATGCAGAAGGGAAAAGCATTAACGACAAAGTTGTGGCAATAGCATCTTCTGGATCATTAGGAGCTTTTGCTGTAGCATTTACTGGATCACTTCCTCAAGCATTAACAGCCAGCTTTAGCTCATCAGTGAGTCCAGGTAGTGCGTATGGGTATGCTCAATATGGCGTTAGCGCTTATGGAGTAACAATACCAGCTACAGTTAAAAGATTTATATATTGTGGTACTCAAGATTTATACTTTGCTCTATTTGACGATGGACACTTGTTTAGAGTAGAATCTAATGCTACATCACAACTTATCACAACGGGTGTCAACGACATACTGATGGATAAAACCAACTTCATATCTGGATCAGCAACTTTGCAAGATAGTAAGGTTCATGTCGTGTATCGTAGCGGTGAAGTAGGTCTTGATTTATATGCAATAGGAACTGGCTACAATGTTGCATCTTTTGAAAAAGTGGTAGATGCAAGACAGTGGGTAGCATTGAAACCCGAACTAAAAGCAACTATACAAACCAATCAAATACCAGCAACAATTGGCATATTTGCCGGCACCACTTCAAGCTTAAAAGAATCTGTAGTTTTTAATATCAATCCAGATACTTACGAAATATCAGATCCGGATCACTTTGGTGCGACAAAGGGTGATTTACAAATTGGAACCGCTCTAAAAGCAGGTGTATCTAGCTCGGACATATTTGTAGGATTTAGCTCCTCATATAGTAATAGGTTTGTTCAGTTTGATATTACAACAGAACCTACATTCTCTGTATACAAGGCTGATTACAATCCAATACCATCACATCCTAGCTACAATCCATTAAACACACTATTCGATCAAGGCAATCCACACTTTCAATATTACGAACCTATTACAGTAGATGGTAAATTTCAAAGAGTTGTTCACAAATCAACCAACCATCTATTCTATGAAGACTTTTATAGCAATACAAAAGCTGCGTTTGGTAACGGAAACATCAACACACAACTAAGAGATTTAGAAGATCAAGCATATATAATAAACCTTGCTCAATCTAAGTTTGGAGAAGCAATACAACAATCGTCATTAGAGATTGACGCTTACTATAATATAAGTGGTAGTCAAAACGAATCTATTAAGATAGTAGACGATCTATCTGGCAATCTGTATGTATCTGGCGGATTGGTGTCCTCTATTAATCCATCACTAAAAGTATCAGGCTCTATGTCTATAAACAGTGTTGGTGAGTGGCCTACAAGAGAATTGTATAAGTACAACGGAAAAGGTGCAGTCACATTAACGGAGAGTTTTAACCGTGGAAACTGGGTAATGGAGACTCATTATGAGAATATAAACTTTAGCGATATTGCTGGTGACTCATTACCAATACCTCAACCAATCGATTTACTAGGAGTTGTTCCAATCTTTAGCGCTAGCTTATCTTCAAGCATACACATACAACCTTCAGCTGTCGAAAACTACCGACAGTCATACAACTTCGAGAATAGTGATTTTACAATCACATTTCAAATAATGCCTACTGACGTAACAGCACACAAGTCTGGATCAGTGATCTTAACAAAAGCAGGTCCAGCTTCAGATGTAGGTGTAAACATAAACGGAGACGTGTTTACATACAACTCAGATGAACGAACACCCTACGCCATAACAATGGATTCAGGTAGTACTACACTACGATTCAAGCGAGATAACTTGTTTGAAGAAGCTCAGGTATCAGGAAGTTTAACGCTGAATCAATTGCATCACGTTACGTGTCAATTAAGCTCATCTAAACTAATGATGTACATTGATAATGTGCTCCAAACAACTAGCTCAGATGTACCGATCAGTACAGGCTGTTCTAATAAGTCGGATATTTACCTTGGGAATAGTCACGAGGGTACTAGAGGATTTGATGGAGTAATAGATAACGTAAAGATGTATGCAAGCACTATGAGTGATGTTGATAGGGAACTGTCGTACAATACGTTAGGTAGAGCTTCTGTTGTTGTTGGTAACGTGTTCTACAACCAAGGCATGATGGTACTGGGTTCTATCATATCCAGATACATGGACATAACAAACGTCACAGCTCGAGGTACACACACTATATGGGAAAAAGAAATTGCATGCACAGTTGGTGCTGGAGACTTTAATCGTAGCAACAATCCAACCCTACAAGAATATAGTCCAGCTTCCAATCAGCACATATTTAAACCATTCACAACCGGATCAGATTTTAAGCCGTACGTAACTGCAATTGGTCTGTATGATGAATACGGAGATATGGTAGCAGTTGCAAAACTAGGATTCCCAGTAAAACTACCAACTAACGTAGATACAACATTTATAGTAAGATATGATAAATAAACTCAACTATCAACTAGTCGATTACCCATACATAACGAAACCCCTAGAAGACGAGTCTGTGTTTGAAAAAATGATCATTCCCGACTTTTTTGATCGTATTGGATATGAGCTAACTTACGTAGAAGGAGAATATCACAAACAATCAAATATTCCTGGACACATACTTGTACCTGGACGACCAACAGATGCGTCAGCATGTTTTCAAGATTGGATGTCTCAAGACGTGCCACATGCACATATCTTCCTAGACCACTGCCATCTAAACACCAGATACGGATACGCTGGTGAAGCTTTAGAGCAACTAAAAGAGTTTGCAAAAAACAACAAACGTCTTCAAAAACTAATCAATATCAAACCTAAGTATATGGCTGACTTTTGTATCGATTGGATAGAGGATGGTAAGGTTTTTGAGTTAATGCACATTGAACACGACTTTCATGACTTTGAGTTGTACAAGCAACACATTGTCTTTTTAGAAGATTTAATTCTCAAGCAAGATTGGGAGCAAGTACATACAGATCTTAAACCTCTCATAGCAGAAGACAGTTTTGATGAGTATGAGCAATCTAAAACTAAAGCAAAGTATTTTGGAATTGATCACTTAGAGTATTTGCACGAGCCTAAAATGCTATCATTTTTAAAAGTTTACTAACATGTTAGACCACAAACACCTCATATCTAAGGGAACGCTTAACGAAAAACTCACAACAGATCAAGTAAAGGATTTGATTGATAAACTAGTAATAGCTCTTGACATGCGATATGTGGAGGGAATGCCTATGAATCCAGTTGTAGGATACGAACCTAACGAATATCCAGGAGTATCCGGAGTTGGTATTATTACAACATCACACATCGCTATACATACATGGGATGACAGTTTGGATTATCAACTAGATATTTATTCATGTAAGGCGTTTGAGAAGGATAGCATAGATTTAGTAATCAGTCTGTATGGAATGAAAGAAACATCAGCCAAGTTATTTGATCGAAACTATAAAATAAAACAGTTATGGCCAGAAGAAAAAAATCAAGCAAAAGAGCAATAGCTAAGAAACATGGGTTTAGGAGTGGCTTAGAGGAAGATATAGATAAATCACTCAAAAGCCGTGGCGTCAGTGGTGAGTATGAACAACACAAAATCTCATACACAAAACCAGCTACCAACCACACATACACTCCAGACTTCAAACTTCCAAATGGAATTTTTATTGAGACAAAGGGCAGATTTGTATTAGCAGATCGTCAAAAGCATATACTCATAAAAAGTCAGCATCCTGAGTTGGATATACGATTTGTGTTTCAAAACGCAAACAACAAGATTAGAAAGGGATCAAAAACCACATACGCAGATTGGTGTGTAAAAAACAACTTTATTTACAGCAACAAAGAGATACCAAATAGTTGGTTAAACGAATAGTTTTCCGTATATTTAATCTATGAATGTATCACAAACTGAGCTTGTGATGAAGGTACTACATGGACATTTAGGAAGATCTACGCCACATAAAAATGGAGAAAAGAGCTTTCATTGTCCATTCTGTAATCATCACAAAAAGAAAATGCAAGTCAATATCTTGACGCAAAAATGGCATTGTTGGGTGTGCAATGCGCGTGGTCAAACTGTGAACTCACTTCTAAAGAAAAGCAAAGCTCCTGAGTATGTTTTCCCTAAAATACGAGAAGTCTATGGTGATGTAAGGGTCTCAACACAAAAGAAGAAATCCAACAAATTATATTCTCTGCCAGAGCAATATAAACCACTACACAACCAAAGGAACACTCCTCATTACAGAAACGCATTACACTACGCAATACATAAGAGAGGGCTTTCTCCTATTGATATAGTAAAGTATGAAATAGGTTATTGTGAAGATGGACCTTATGGAGGCATGTTAGTGGTACCGAGTTTTGATGAGGATGGATTCTTAAACTACTATGCTGGTAGAAGTTTCTATGATACAGACCACAAACACAAGAATCCACCAGTATCGAAGGATGTCATTGGGTTTGGTAGTCACATAAACTGGAAAGAGCCTATTGTGATAGTAGAGGGTGCATTCGATGCAATATCAACAAGACGCAACGCGATTCCATTGTTTGGTAAAAAGATACTTCCAACACTAAGATCACGTATTTTAAGTGAGCGACCTCCTAAGCTTTACCTAGCTTTAGATCCAGACGCATATAAGGATAGTCTTGAGGAGATAGAGTACTTTATCAATAATGGTATAGAGGTGTACTACACAGACTTAAAAGATAAAGATCCAAACGAAACTGGACACAAAGGCATGTTAGACATGTTAGAGCTAGCTCAACAGCTTAGCTTTTTTGATTTGATAAAATATAAAATGAACATATGAGCCAAGGAATTACACTACCCAACAATGTTGATTACATCTTCCACATCGCTGATGTACACATTAGGAATTGGAAACGGCATAAAGAGTTTAGGCAGGTATTTGACAAAATGTTTAAGGAATTAGACAAGTGTTCTGACAACACCATCGTAACAGTTGGAGGTGACATTGTGCATGCTAAAACAGAGATGAGTCCAGAGCTTATCAGCATGGTATCTTACCTATTCAAAGGATTGGCAGATCGAAGACCTACATTTGTAATCACAGGAAACCACGATGCAAACCTAAACAATCCACACAGATTAGATGCATTAACTCCGATCGTTCAAGGACTAAAACATCAAAATCTTTGGTATCTAAGAGACACAGGATTGTATGATATACATACACCAGATCAGAAAATAGGAGTTAGTGTATTTTCTTTATTAGGTGAAACTGACAAATATATCACATATGATAAGATAGACAATCCAGACCAATATGATTTACTAATGGCTTTGTATCATGGTACGGTTGCTAACAGCAAAGTGGATAGTGGTATGAATATTGAACATGGACTAAGTTGGGACACGTTTGCTGGGTTTGATGTAGCACCACTCGGAGATATACATAAACGTCAAGTGTTATCAAAGAAGCATCCATACATGTTCTATCCAGGATCTACCGTACAACAAAACTTTGGAGAGGCGTATGAAGGGCATGGTTATGGTGTTATTGATGTCAGAGATCGACAAGACATCAAATGTGAGTTTCAAGATCTACCCAACGAATATGGGTATTATACGCTAGAGATTACTGATGGTGTATTGCCAGACAATCTACCAATCACAAAGCATACAAGACTACGCATCAAGACAATCAAAACAGATGCTGCTCAAATGAAACGTGTTCTTGCAACGATACGTAAGAAGTACAAAAACCGAGATGCAATAGTTATCAAACTCGACAAAGGTGGCATGAACGGTGATGAGCATCTAGGTACGCAGTTAGACCAAGGAGACGTGCGTAACATACAGTACCAGAACCAACTTCTAACAGAATACCTAACCGACGAAGGTGTAGATGAAGACTCAATTAGCAAAGTTTTAGAGATTAATAAAAAGCTTAATGGTGAGTTACAGCAGCCTGAAGTAGCTCGCAGCATAATCTGGAAACCTAAGAAGTTTGAGTTTAGCAACATGTTCAGCTACGGAGAAGACAACTGCATCGACTTCAGCACTAAGATGGGTACTTGTGGCATATTCGCACCTAACCATGCCGGCAAGTCTGCCATATTAGATGCTCTATGCTTCTGCCTCTTCGATCACTCGTTTAGAGCTAGTAAAGCTGACCAAGTACTTAATCGCAAGAAAGAATCATTCGAGTGTACCTTCAACTTTGAGCTCGAAGGATTGGACTATTTCATTCACAAAAAAGCTTTCAAGTACCGTAGTGGTGCATTAAAGGGTAGATTGCGTGTAGAGATTGACTTTTGGTACATCAACGAAGATGGGAACAAGGTATCACTGAATGGTGAGATGAGACGTGACACTGGTAAGATCATACAATCCTACGTAGGTACGTTTGATGATTTTATCCTAACCGCATTATCATTACAACAGAACAACTCCAACTTCATTGACAAGACTCAGAGCGAAAGGAAGGATCTGCTAGCTAATTTCTTAGACGTTACGATATTTGATCAGCTTCACGACCTTGCCAATAGAAGCAATAGAAAAGCGGCAATTGTGTTAGAAGAGTATCAAAAGCAAGATTTTGAAACTAAACTAGGCGATGCAGAAAAGTCTTTAGATGAGTACACTATAAAGCATGATGATGCTGTAGCGGTACATAAAAAAGAGAAAGCTATACTTGATGATCAGATCAATAAAATGTTAATGTTATCTGAGCAATTGGAGCCGTGTGAAGAAGATGGTATAGATATTTCTGATGCATCAGAATCACTTGAAAGATACGAACAAGAATTGGTATCTTTGCAAGAAGACAAAAAAGTATCGACAAAGAAGTGGGAGGAATCTAAGAAGAGATTAACTGGATTAGAGTATGATAAGGAGCGTGCACTGAACAGCTTTGATCAGGACCTATACACTAACCACAAAGCGAAGGTACTAGAAAAGATTGCGCTAGATACGGAGTTGGGAGAGTTAAAGATTACAATCAAAAACAAGTTGTCAAAACTTGAAAAACTTAATAAACACGAGTATGATCCGAACTGCGAGCACTGCGTGTCAAATGTGTTTGTGCAAGATGCAATGAAGACGAAACTGGAGCTTGAGGAAGATAAAACAACAGTAGCTGACTTTTTACAAAAGCGTATGCGAATCGTTGATTTTATCGAAAACAACAAAGAAATACAAGCACAAGCAGACTATATAAGAGACATTGCAACTGACTATAATAGCGCACGAGCTGATAAGGGTGATGCTGAATCTGAGTATGAACGTCTTAATAAAGATATAGCAGCATGCGAAGTCAATATTGCAGAAACCAAATCGCAAATCAAACAATACAACAAGGCAGTAAAAGTCGTAGAACGTAACAATAAAACGAATGCCAAGTTAAGTAAGTTAAACATAGAAAAAAATAAACAAGCTGTAGCCGTACAGAAAACTAACAAGTCTGTACGTGATTTTTACGGTAAAAAGTGTGTCGCTGAGGAGACTATTGAAGAGAGTACAAAAACAATCCAACACATGACTCAGCTAGTAGAAGACCAAGCAATATACGATATCTATTGCAAAGCTATGTATAAGGATGGTATACCATTTCAGCTTATATCAAAGGCTGTTCCATTCATAGAGCAACACGCCAACACTATACTAAATCAGATAATTGATTTTGAGATTGCATTAGAAACAGATGGTAAGAATATTAATGGATTCATATGTTATGAAGATGAAAAGTGGCCGCTAGAACTAAGTTCTGGGATGGAAAAATTCTTATCCTCTATAGCTTTGCGTATAGCATTAATTAAGATCACAAATCTACCAAAGCCTGATTTTATTGCAATTGATGAAGGATTGGGTGTTTTAGATAGCACTAATCTCAACTCAATGCACACACTATTCACTAATATGAAAGACACTTTCAGGTTTAGTTTAGTTATTTCACACATTGATGTGGTGAGAGATATGGTTGACAACATTATAACAATAGACAGAAAAAACGAATTGTCGTACATAAACTGTTAACAATACTATTTATTAGTATATGAGCTTCGTTTCTTTTTATAAAAAACCACAACCGAGAGGATATTCAACTGGCCAGTTTCTCATTGAAGATACTAGTCCAGACTCTCCTGATTACTTTCAAGTGACTGAATTTCCTGACGCTGTAGGTGGTGGTCGTTACACTCTAAAGCTTAGAGGAAACGGATTGAATCTACGATCAGATAGTAGTATTGATATAGAAGTTATTGATGCAGAAGGCGAAAACATATTTGCAGAGGTTACTGATTATATTGATAGATTTAATGATTATTATATAACCATAGAGGTTTATGATATTACTGCAAAAGGGTTAGCTATTGTGTATTTGGTAGGTGAAGCTGTTGTTGACTTAGAAGGCAATCCAATTCCTCAAAGATCCACTAGAGATTACAATGTTCGATGGTCACGTGCCATAAACATTCTTCCTATGGAAAGAAATACATCACAACTAGTATTTAACGATCCACCTAGTGTTGAAATTGTTCAAGTGCAAACACCAGAAAGAGAGTTTATTGATGCGTCAGCTTTATCTGGTAGTCAGTATTTACAATACACGTCTAGTGTAGATGACTTTACAATCATAACACCCAACTTCAAGGGTTATGATCTCGACTTTCAATCTAGCAAAGATATCCTAGATGTAAACCTACAAAGAATACTCCTAAACCCAAGACAAAAACCTTCGACTGTCAATAGTGTCAACTCATCGTTAAGACAAGAAATATCCGAAATTCAAAACGGCTATCGAAGAGATCTGACATCTAGATTCAATACAACAGTTAAGTCAATATCCGGATCAATACAAAAGGATTTTCTAGGAGGTACATTTGAATTTAAAAATGTAGATAGCACACCAAGTACTTTAAAACCTGATCTTCCATTAAACTTTAGTATTTCTGGTAGCGCATCCACACAACTACAATTCTATAGTGCAAATATTGTAGAGGTGTTATCGGATACAGAAATGCGGATAAGTAAACCAATCGAACTAATAACACTTGACACTAATGCACCGGGTGGAGGATACACAACTACACAGCGAGTGAAAGAGGCTAGCAACTTTTCAGCAAGTATAGCGTACCTCCCATCCGATCAGCAATTTGTAACTAGCTCGACTGTAAATATGAACTACCTAGAAACAACATTTGCTGATCTTAAACCTATTGGAGGTGATGTGTATAGAATAAAAACATCTTATAGGAAAGGAACGTCAACTGGTGACTTCAAGGTAATATACGATTCACTCGTCAATCCGGTAGAATACTTGACAGACGCCAAGTTTCCAAACCAAACAACATACGCAAAGAGGGATTCAGATTTTAGATTGATAGGACATTACACTAATCAAGAGATTGCGGATCTTTATTGGTCCTATCTAGTAGAAACACCTACTGCTATTTATCCAGGAATTATTCCTAGTGTTAACAGTTCGTCTCTACACGAGAGTGTGAGAGTTGAATCAGATTTTACACAATCAGCATTGTTTACAACTCAATATAGCCAGAACTATAACCTCGAACAATTATACACTATAGCGTGCAATTTGGTGCTAGATCCTAACACAGAATTAGAAGTGTATATGGGTAGTGATCCTTTGAGTACCAATACAGTTGTACCGAACGCATCCCCCAAAGCTTTCTTAAAAGATGTGAATCTTGAGAAAACCAGATATGCTAATAGCTTTAATCGATTTGGAAAGTTTATAGGTAGGGTACAAAATAAAAGAGACATACCGAAGAGGTATGGAAGAGTTGAGTTTGATTTTAAAACAGATGCTTCTGGATTAGGATCGCCTGTGTTTAGAGTAAAACCAATAGATTTTGTTAACATTACTGGTAGCGCTTACGTAAGCGAGATCAGTATAAAACCTTTAGCAATTAATGGATTCTCACCCAACCTTGTCCAATATCAAATTCCTATGAATACAGAGATTGATGAGATTGTTGCAATATCCCAATCCCTCGATTTTAAGATAGAATACTTTAATTACACTGGAGAGCAGTCTGAGTACGTAACCTTTCTTAACGATCTTAGGGTTAACATAAAGACAGAGATACCATCAAACACTTGTCAAGCAAACATTTACGACTTTATGTCATTTAATACACTAGAAAGAAATGGGTAGTTTTGTATTTACACATGCATTTGACTTTTTTTACAAATGGACACCAACAAGTTCGTTTGGAATAGGTAACAGCGATTGGCCTCATGAGACTGTGACTAATGGAGGTACTGGATTAAGAGCACCTAGTGGGTATTATAATAACGGTGAAGCAGTGGACCTATTAAACTCAAGTAGCGTAGTAACTAGAGAGACAGCATCATTACAAAGCTCAGGCAGTGCCGCAGCATTACCATGGGGATCAGCAGCAGCAGACTATTTGTGGAACTGTCTTGTTCCTACACAATCTGGTTTTGCTAATACAACTGAGATTTCATTCGGAGGATTGAGACAAAACAAATCTACTTACACGTTTACATATAGTAGTGCTAGTTTTCTTTTCGACAAAGGACAGGGTGGGTATCCAGCTGGGTATGGAAGATCTATATATCCTATTACATCTAGCTGGAAGGCCATTGAACCGTACATGACTGCCTCAAGTATGACATACTTTACGGGTAGATTTGGAAGTATAGGTACAAGTTATCCAGCAGACTACTTCCCTGCAACTATTAACAATGCTGGTGTCGTTGGAAACACTCAAGAGGGTGATGGAGGGTATGCTGTACCTAGCGCAAGAAATGGATCCTTACCTGGCTATCAAGAACCTTCTGCGGTAAATACACTTGAACCGTTTCCACCTGGAACCAATCCAGATATGATTACTTATGGTAACGAGTCTACCGGATCGGATGATGGTAGGTTTTTTGATCTTGCTGGAGGTGTTGGGATATCAAGAGAAGCGGTTAGTGCTTCTTTAGCTGACTTCAATCAATGGGGAGCTAGCTCCACACTAGTTTATAGACAGTCGGCTTCTGTAGCATTGAAGCAACGAAGATTATTTTTCCCCACAATAGCAACCGGATCAGGCGCACCGGATACGTTTTGGTTAGGATATATAGCTAGCCAGTTTGCTCCTTTCAATTTAGGATCTAACGAAATCTTCAACGAGAATGGTGCTATATTTAATGTCAAGTTTAATCTAAAAAGAAACATATCAATTGACATGTATCCAGATGTTGACGCAGGTAGTGAGTTGTTGATTTATATATTTGATGTAAAACCAACAATAAACACACCAGCAAACAGAATACTTCCAGCGACTAGTGCAGGATTCTATCCACCCGACAATAATATTGTAAGAATAAAAAACACTAGTCCAGAAATGTCATTTATAAACCCAGCTACCGGTTTCTTAATGGAGACATTTAATATTAACGTAGTTGAGTATGGAGTTAATGCTCAGCTAGTATTTGAAGCTAGCGGTAGTTTGGATAATGGTAAATACTTTGGATGCATTATTGATGATGTACAATTTTGCCAAGTTGGCGTATCGACAGATCCAGCATTGCTTAAACCAGAAACTGTAGGTGGCGCAATTCAACAATCAACTGAAGCACCAGTAGGTAGAAACTAAAATGATAAACAATAGTAAAGTAAGAAATTCAAGGGTACCCTTCAAGCCAATTGAAGGATTAGCAAATGGAGATACCATAGGCAAAATCCGTTTAAAGAATATATACACAAGTTGGAACGGAGAGAGCGTTGCTGATATAAAAACCAAACACGATACAAATCCCTACCTTGTTAGGATAGGCACACCCAATACAGATGAAAAGTTACGCTCTGACAACATCTATTTCATATCAAATTATCTTGCATACAATCCAATCACACAAGGTCTTGAAAAACGAGACATAATTTCTAGACGTGTTATGGATAAATTTTATGTTGGACAATCAACACTGGAAGGTGAGTACAGTGATTGCAGTGTGGTTGTGAATGGTAGTGCTGTATTAGAAGATTTGTTTTTATACAAAAACGAAAACATAAAGGATAAGTCTGTTTCTAGTATAATCACGAAGCTAATCGATAGGGTTGATATGCTTACAAAAGAAGTAGCACAATTAAAGGCTAAAGCGAAACAGCAGCCTATTTATACTAAAGACTCTTTATAAATGAATGATTTATCAAAATTTCTAGTTGAAAGTATTCTAAACGAAGTTGAAGAGGGAATTACTGTAATGTTGCCTGGTGGATTTAAACCACCACATGAAGGACACTTAATGCTTGCAAAAGGCTATGAAGATATGCCACAAGTAAAAGAGGTTGTTATTCTTATAGGACCAAAAGAGCGTGATGGTATTACTCTTGAAGATAGCGAAAAAATATGGGAAAAATTACTAGCCGGAACAAAAAAGATTAGAGTAGAAAGATCTAAATATCCAAGTCCCCTACTTACAGCATACAAATATATTGAAGAGAAAGGACAACCTGGAGAATCGTATGCATTAGGATCCAGCAGTAAGGGTAGCGATTATGATCGAATTCGAGGGTTTGTAGATCAACACCAAGACGATGGGAAATATCACAAAGACGGTGTTAGTGTGGTTGAATTGCCACTAGACAAATCGAAACCATTATTCTATAAAAATAGAACGGACGATCAAAACGGTAAACCCACATCAGCATCTCAACTAAGATCAGATTTAGCTGCTCAAGATTATGAGAACTTTAAAACAAATTATCCGAGCATTACGTCTGACCAACAACTTAGAACTATATTTGACATACTATCAAAAAAAAAGATCCAGGAAGACCACTCCCAGTCTACTTTGGATGAAGTAGCTTTACGTAAACATTTTGAAGCACTTAAAGGTAAATTCAAAACTTTTATAGAAAAACTTAAACAAGAAGGTCAAGAGACTAAAGCTGCGTTTATCAAAATTGTTGATGCAGTAAAGAATAAAGAAAAGCTGTCAAAAGCAGAGAGAGTTGCAATAGGCGATCAACTAAAAGATGTACTAAAACTAGCTGGATTTACAGCAGCATCTGTGTTGCCTGGAGGAGTAATATACCTACTTCTAGCTCGCATGCCAATATTGCAAAGAACTTTAACACCTTCAGCTTTTAGAGATGTTGACACTCCTGCAGAATTTTTGGCTGTTAGTGAAGGTCGCAAACTTTTAAGTGAAGGAGGAGCAGCTGGTCATATGGCACATCCGTACGAAGATATGGATATGACTTTTGAAGATATTGAAGATATGATTGAAGCAGCTCTAACTGGAAAGGTGGAGTATGCTCAAGAAAAATTAGATGGACAAAACCTTATGGTAACTTATAAGGACGGCAAAGTACTTTCCGCAAGAAATAAAGGGCAATTGAAAAATGCAGCAGAAAACGCAATGACTAAAAATGACATGGAAAAGTCAATGCAACATCTTCCTGACAATGTCCGTAATGCTTTTCTTGATGCAATGCAAGATATCACAGATGCAATTTCAAAACTCACTCCAACTGAAAAAGAGGAGTTTTTTGGAAACGGTACTAAGTTTATAAACATGGAACTTCTACACCCTTCCAGTGAAAATGTAGCTGCTTACGGAGTAACTCAGTTAAGAATGCACAATGTGCAGGAGTATGATGAAAACGGAAATGTTGTAGGAAGCGACAGTGAAGCGCCCACTAAAATACAACAAGCTTTAGATCGAGTAGAAGCTTCTAAGCAAGACACATACGAAATAAGAGCTACAGACTTGGTAAATCTTAAACAAACTAAAGATTACAAAAACCAAAAAGAAGAGCTAATCAAAGAGCTTGGCAATCTCAGAAGTAAATATCAGTTAACCAAGAGTGATAAACTAGGATTATATTTTCAGAACTTTTGGTCCGACTTTATAAAAAACAATGCCAAAACATACAAATACGATCTGCCTGACGATGTATTACAGAACATTATTAACAGATGGGCTTTTGGTCAAAAACAACCTAACCTACGAGAATTAAAAAAGTCAATAGACAGTCCAGAATTTTTAGAATGGTTTAATAACATGGATAAAGGAAGAGGTGTTAGAGAGCAAAAAAAGATAGCAGTTGAACCGGTAGAAGATATATTTTTAAAGCTAGGAGTTTTTGTATTGAAAAGCTTAGAGGGATTGGTAGCAATTAATCCTAACGATTCGATTGCAAAAATGAAAAGAGAGTTAGCTAGCTCTATCGAACAGTTGAAGGTAAAAGCAAACAACGATAAACTTCAAGACGATGATGCACCTTTGAGATTTCTCAAAGCACAACTCAAACGCTTAGATAAGATTGGAGGATTCGACGCAATAGTACCATCAGAAGGTATAGTGTTTAAACACAAAGGAAAATTATACAAATTGACTGGAGCCTTTGCACCAGTGAATCAAATTATAGGATACATAAAATTCGGAAGATAATGGAATTAAAAAAACTTTTAAGCGAAAAGAAAGAAGCAATCGCAACGTCACCAAACACAAATATGACGTTACACTATGACCCTCAATTTGCTGAGGTAGGAGAGGATGGAAAACCAGAGTTTTCTTTTAGTATAACAATGTCGTCAGTAGGTGGTAAGGATTTTTACCGAACAGTAGCTGACAAAGATGAAGAAAAGAAACTTGCAGAAGCTATGAAGCTTGAGTTGCGAAGAGCTTTAAGAAAGTTTGATAAGAATGTATCAGCAGTATTAGAAAAATATAACGCACAAGCACGATAATATGAAAAAAATTAAAGTTACAAGAAACAAGTATGTCGAGCGTCACGAAGGTGATGTATGGGAAGAAAACAATAAAACGTGGACAATTAAAAATGGCATAAAAAGAACGGTTACAAAAATGGATAAGGCTAGAAAGGACTTTCTTGTTCCATTAGCTTGCCCGTGTTGTGGTAAAAAGATGAACAATAGATTAGATGCCAAATTTTGGAAAACTGATCGAAAGTGTTTTAATTGTGTTGTTGATGAACATCATGAGTTAAGAGCAAAAGGATTAAAAAAAGAATTTAATGCGAAGAAAAAGTATGAAAATGCTAAATCGTATTTGAAAGAGGTTCAAGCTGGATTAGAAGAATATAAAGAATCTTCAGCCAGGAACACACATGTTACTGAGAAAGGAAAAATTGAAAAATGGGCTAACCCTGATAATAAGATCATACACGAAATGATTGATAAAGAGCTAGAAAAGCTTGAAGAAGTGGTTAGTGGATTAAAGGATAAGCTAGATGAAAAATGAAGAGTCTAAGGGTTTATGGGCTAACATAAGAGCCAAAAAAGCTAGAGGAGAAAAATCATCTCCTAAAGGCTCTAAAGCATACAAAGCTGCAGTCAAAGCTGGCAAGAAGATTAATGCCAAAGAATCCGTTGTTTACCGAAATGAAGGTTTGAGACTTGAAATAATAGAACACTCAGAACCAGTATTATATCAAGAGGCTAAGTATAATGGACGTACTGTTAAGCTTAACAAAATAATGCGTGGTGATGTTAAGAAATTTAAAGTACATGTAAATTCTGGAAAAAAGAATGCAGACGGTACTATAAAAGCAAAAAAAGTAAATTTTGGTCAAAAAGGAATGAAAATCAAAAAGAGTAATCCTGCAAGACGTAAGTCTTTTAGAGCAAGACACAATTGCGATAACCCAGGACCAAAAACTAAAGCAAGATACTGGTCTTGCAGAAAATGGTAATATTTATAAGTATGAACAAATCACTTTTTAATCAAATAAACGATATGCGGAAAGATATTTTATCTGAGTCCGATGTATTTGATAACCCTAAAGCTGTTGGATTAAGTCAGCTAGATAAAAGTCTAGCAGGTAGTGCCGCCGGTGGAGGATATGATGATGACAATAAAGAGGATGATATCATAAACGGAGGACCTGATGCTGTACCAGTGAATCAATTGAAGCCTGCGCAGAAAGAGGTGATTGTATCTAAAGCTGTTGCATTTGCTCTTGGATATGCTTTCAACGATTTTAAAGAGGTTAAAGCTAAGAATGGAGCTCCAGACTTAGCAAACATGGAAGCTATCGTATCCAATGACGATTTCATTATGGATGGACATCATAGATGGGCAGCTGCCACTCTCCTATATCCAGGCGCTAAAGTAGCTGTAACAAAGCTAGACTTACCAGGCCAACAACTCATAACTGTACTTAACACTATGACTAAAGGCAAATTAGGTATTGATGCTGGAAACAAAGGGAAGGGTGATATAGCTAACTTCACAGGAGACAAGGTCCAAAATGCAATTAAGTATGCTTTGAAAGATGGTACAGAGGAAGGGTTAAAACAATGGCCACATCTATCCGCTGAAGAAGTTAGAACGGCATTAGGAAAAGTTCCAGGAGCACAAGGTGACTCAGAAAAGGGAATGGCCATTATGGCTGACAATGCTGGAAAGTTGGTTAAACAAAAAATGCAAGGAGCTCCCGAAAGAAAGGACATGCCAGTTATTGATGCAGAAAAAGTAAAGTCAATTGTAAAGTACTTAGAAAAAGGAACAGCAGATGTTCTTCCGCCATACAGTAGCGATGTACAAAAACACTTAAAAGAAACATATCAGTGGAGAGCTGGAATTAAAAAATAAAACATGAAATTAAAAGATTTATTACCAATATCAAGTCTACAAGAAGTACAAGGTGATGCGTTGTCAATAGAGTATTTTCGCAAGTTTAGCGAGTGTTGTGATTACAATGTGCTATTTGATTATGTAGGCGTAAAAGATGATATAGAAATATACACTGCAGATCTTACAAATTTTGGCGATATGAGTGTCGTAGTATCAAAAGCTTATATAGTAGCTAAGATTACTAAAAAACATGCAATGTTTGGTTTGGTATATGTGTTGAATGGATTAGAGAAACTAGACGCTACCATTTGTAAGGTTACTCGAAAAGAAAAAGATGGTCATGTCAACTTAGAATGTATTAAGTTTGATGCAGAGGACAAGAAAAACTTTTCTGGCGACGATGTGAAATTTAAAAATGTAATCAAATGAAAAAGAAGTACACAAAAAAACAACTAAACAGAGCTTTGATCCGAGAGCTTGTTAAGCGTGAACTTTACAAGACTTTGAAAGAAGGTGGCGGTGGTGCTCCTTCCGAAGAAGAAGAAGAGAATGCAGCAGCCAACGCTTCCATAGAGCCAGATGCAAAGCCTGAAGAACCTACAGAAGAGCCTACAGAAGAGCCTACAGAAGAGCCTACGGAAGATGAACCAGGTCTTGAAGAAGATCTAGCAGAACTTACTGATCTTTACGTCAAAAAACTTCAAGATGCTAAATCTGATGTTGATTCTAGTGACGTAGTCGAAATCCTAACTACAATACTCGATAGCTTTGGAGGTGGTAATCAAGATAAATTAACAATTTTGCAAGGAGTAAAAGAAGAGAGCTTACGATGAAAAAACTAGAAAAATTAATAGAGAGTGCAGTCAAAGCAATGACTCCTCTGAAGGAGTACACAGATAAGAATTTCTCAGGAGCAAAGGTCATATCAGATGCTATGCAGAACAAACCTGATAGCGAGGACATGGAATTTATTACAAAGTATTTTCCAAACGCAGTTAAAAGTATGTCGACAGCGCAAGCAAACTTGAAAGCTAGTGATGCGAGTCCTATCAAAAAGAGAATGGGACAATACGCTCCAATGTTTGTACATGTTCAATATCATACATTTACAGAAACTTCTGGACAAACATTCGCAGTACATCAAACACAATATTACAACTCTAACTTCAAAGATCAAGATCCAAAATTCAATCCAAGGGTGACTGAGCTTAACTTTTATAGTGGCGAAGATCAAAACGATAAGATGGGAATGATTCTTGCAACAACAGATGAGTATATAAAAGATTTGAGAGATTTAGAAAGACTAGGAATGTTGGGAAAAAGAGTGAGCGAATCAGTTAATAGTAATTTGAATGAAAACAAAGGACAGGATGCAGCTACAGAATTAATAGCTAAACTCAGAAGAACCTTATATCCTACACTAAGCGATCTTGAGTTAGACGCATTTAAAAATGAAATGGCTCAACACCTTGACGCCACTATGAATGAAAACAACATGAATACAAAAACAGAATCAATAGTAAAGCGACTTAAAGAAGACTCTGAGTACCAGAAGTTTTTCAAATCAGCAATGGATAAGTTTGGCGTAAAATCACCAAAAAGTTTGAGTGATAAAAAGAAGAAAGAGTTCTTTAATTACGTTGACAAAAACTACAAAGCTAAAGGCGAGTAGAATTAAAGCAAGTTATGACTCTAAATAAATTTCACCTCATATTCCTAGGGATCTACACTGCAGTAGTGGTGTTTGTCACATGGTATTTTGTTAAGCCGGAAGCTGCAAGCAATACCGGATTGACGGTAAAAGATCAACAACTAGTTGACAGCTTATCGAGTGTTATTTCTGTACTAGAGTATCAGCAGTTTGAAAAGGACAGCCTAATAATAGGCTTCCAGCGAGACATATCTTTACTAGACGTTCAGATAGATGGCACCAAAACTAAAATTACACAAATACAAAAACAACATGAAGAAGAGCTTAATGATATTGAGCGTTTTACTGTCACTGACCTTGACAAGTTTTTCGCAGACCGATACAAAAAATAACGAAGATTCCGTCGTAGTTTTACCATACAGTATAGCACAACAGATAGCATCAGATTTAGTCAAGTACGATCAGTGTGTTGAGATGTTCGATTATACTAATGTACTACTAGACTTAGCTAATCAAAAAATAGCAAAGCAAGACAGCTTAATACAACAAAGCACTCAAAAGTCTTTACTGTGTAGAAAGCAAGTCGACGCACAAACCCAGCAGATCACAATATATGTGACTGGATTAGAAAACCTACAGAAAGAAAACGAAAAATTAAAAAGGAACCAACGTTGGTTAGGGGCTGGCTTAGGCGCAACAGTCTTAACAACAATCCTTGTACTATTTATAAAGTAGAATGAGTGGAGTAGATTTAAAGCAGCTAATAAGGACTGAGTACGTAAAGTGTGCCAAAGATCCGGTGTACTTTATGAAAAAGTATTGCCTAATCCAACACCCTGAGAGAGGCAAAATACCTTTTAAGTTATTTCCGTATCAAGAGGAGTTGACTAGAGACATGGAAGAGAATGACCGTGTTGTCATACTCAAGTCTCGCCAATTAGGAATATCAACCCTTTCAGCTGGATACTCTTTATGGACAATGCTGTTTAAGAGTGACAAAAATATCCTTGTTGTTGCAATTGATCAAAACACATCTAAAAACCTTGTAACAAAGGTTAGTGTGATGTTTGAGAATTTGCCAAGCTGGCTACGGCTAAAGACAACTGAAAAGAATAAACTGTCTTTGAGACTTTCTAACGGATCACAAATTAAAGCAGTAGCAAGCTCAGGAACATCAGGTCGTTCAGAAGCACTATCTTTGGTGATTATTGATGAGGCAGCTTTCGTTGACAATGCGGAAGAGTTGTGGGCATCACTGCAACAAACACTAGCAACTGGAGGTAGAGGTGTCATACTAAGCACACCAAATGGAACTGGTAATTTCTTTCATAAGATATGGATGAAATCAGAAGAGGGAGAGAATCAATTCTTTACTAAAAGGTTACCATGGCAGGTGCATCCCGAAAGAGATCAACAGTGGAGAGATAGGCAGGATGAGGAGTTAGGACTTAGATTAGCAGCGCAGGAGTGTGATTGCGATTTCAGTACATCAGGTAATACTGTTGTGCATCCAGACATGCTAAACTTCTATCGACAAACCTACATGCAGGATCCAATTGAAAAACGAGGATTTGACAGCAATTTGCATGTGTGGGAGATTCCAAATTATACAAAAGACTATGTAGTTGTAGCCGATGTTGCTCGTGGAGATGGAACAGATTATTCAGCATTCCATGTGTTTGATTTAGAAGAGGCAACACAAGTAGCTGAATACAAAGGTCAGCTGAACACTAAGGATTATGGTAACATGCTTGTGTCTATTGCTACAGAGTACAATGATGCATTGCTGGTTATTGAAAATGCAAACATAGGATGGGCAACTATACAACAAGTAATTGATCGTTCATACAAAAACCTCTACTATACACCAAAAGATATTGGATTAGATTCAGAAAGATATCTAGCACGAGCTACAGATGTTCAACGTACCAAAGATCAGGTAGCTGGCTTTACAATGTCTTCAAAAGTACGACCTTTAATTATTTCCAAGATGGAGTTGTATATGAGGGAAAAAAGCTGTATAATAAGGAGTAGAAGACTCTTAGATGAGCTCGGAGTTTTCATATGGCGAAACGCCAGACCAGAAGCTCAACAAGGATACAATGATGATTTAGTAATGAGTTGGTGTATGGCATTATGGGTAAGAGACACAGCTTTAAAGTTGCGTCAAGCAGGAATTGAGCTTACAAAAAGAGCTTTAGATCATGCTAAATCTACAGCCGTATATAAAACATCCCACGAAACTAAAACATGGAAAATGGATGTAAAAGGTAAAGACGAAGACTTAAATTGGTTATTGTAGCCTATTTATATAAAATAAACAAGAATGGCAGAAGAAAACAAATCTAATTTATTTAGCAGACTACGAAAGTTGTTTAGCACAGACGTTATCATTCGTAATGTAGGTGGAAAGCAATTGAAGGTGGTTGACACGGACAATATACAGTCAGTAGGTAACCTAGACAATAATAGTCGTATCGATCGATACAATAGAATGTATGGAGCTGGTGTAACTACCGCTTACAATCAGGGTGAAATACTACAAGCTACTAGGATTGAATTATTCAAAGATTATGAAGCAATGGATTCAGATAGCATCATATCATCAGCTCTTGACATATATGCTGATGAATGTACAGCTAAGGACGAGTTTGATGACACACTCACAATCACCACAAACAACGATAAAATACACAAAGTACTTCACAACTTGTTTTACGATATACTTAATGTTGAGTTTAACTTATGGCCTTGGACCCGTAGTGTTTTAAAGTATGGTGACTTCTATCTCCATCTCAACATTACTGAGAAGTTTGGAATAACAAACGTGGAACCGATCTCAGCTTACGAGATGGTACGAGAAGAGGGTCAGGATCTAGCCAATCCAAACAAAGTAACTTTTAAGAGAGATATGATGGGAGGGATTGCATCTAGCACAATGATCCATCGTAATGAAACAGAAGAATATGATAACTTTGAAATAGCACACTTTCGATTGCTAAATGACACCAACTTCTTACCATACGGTAGATCGTTATTGGAGCCAGCAAGAAAGGTATGGAAACAGCTTACTTTAATGGAGGATGCGATGTTGATTCATCGAATTATGAGAGCTCCAGACAAGCGTATTTTCAAAATTGATATTGGTAATATACCACCAAACGAGGTTGATGCATTTATGGAAGGAATGATCAATAAGATGAAAAAAGTACCGTTTATGGATGAAACCACTGGAGAGTACAATCTCAAGTACAACATGCAAAACATACTAGAAGATTTCTACCTACCAGTCCGTGGTGCAGAAAGTGGAACACAAATAGAAACAACTCCTGGATTACAAATGGACTCCATTCCAGATATTGAATATCTACAAAACAGAATGTTAGGTGCTTTAAAGATTCCAAAAGCTTATTTAGGATACTTAGAAGACACTACCGGAAAAGCATCTTTAGCTTCACAAGATTTTAGATTTGCAAGAACAATAGAACGAGTACAGAAGATCATAGTTAGCGAGCTTACAAAAGTTGCTATTGTACACTTATATTCACAAGGATTTACTGATGAAGAGATTGTCGACTTCTCTCTGAAACTTACACCTCCTTCTACATACTACGAAAGAGAAAAATTAGAATTGTGGACTAGTAAAGCTACCTTAGCAGGCGACTTAGTTGAGAAAAAGCTATTCAGTAGATTCTGGGCTTACGAACATATATTCAATATGCAACCAGAACAGTGGATGGAGGAACAAGAACGAATTGCAGCTGACTCTCAAGAATTCTTCCGCTTAGAACAAATCAAAACTGAAGGAAATGATCCAAAGAAAACTGGACAATCATTCGGAACAGCTCACGATATAGCTAGTCTATATAAAGGCGATCAAGGAGTACCAAAAGGGTATGATGAAAAAGAAATGCCTGAGGGTGGATGGCCTGGTGCTGGAAGACCTAAAGAACCTGGTACATATGGCAAGCATTCACATCCATTAGGATGGGATCCTGCAGGCCACAAACAAAACAAAGCGGCTGGACGTGTAGTCTATGAGTCTCAGAAATTAGACAATTACAAGGGATTAAAGGATAACCTTAAGACAAAATCCGAAGCACTACGCAGTACATACAGTAAAGATGAGAAGAAATCTGGCCTTCTTAACGAAGAAAACTTGCTAGATGAGTAATAATAAAAAAAACCGACATATTTATTATTAAGGTAATATATTATATGAAGAAGTCGACACACTCAAAGATAAAGAATACCGGAATTCTTTTCGAGTTGCTAACGAGACAAATTACAGCAGACACAATGACTGGTGTAACCAACTCTCCCGCACTCAAGATAATTAAGGAATATTTCGCAGCTAAAACAGCTTTAGCGAAGGAATTGGTATTGTACCAAACTCTAATTAACGAAACATTCAAAACCGCAGAGAAAGCAAACATGCTTCTTAATACAACTATTAAGTTGCGTAGAGGTTTGAATGAAAAAGCTTTAAACGATTGCAAGTATAATCTTATTAAAGAGATTAAGAAGCATTACGAGTTAAAAGACTTTTTCAAGTCAACTGTAACCAACTACAAAATACATGCTTCCATTTACAGAGTTTTTGAAGGTGCTGGAATATCACAAGCAGCTGATGTAGTTAGAAGCAGAGCAGCCATAACAGAACATATTATAAAAACTGAAAGTAAACCATCACCTAAGAAAGTTGAGTACTTGAACGAAGATGAAGAAGTGAGAGTTTTAGCATACAAGATTATGTTGGAAAAATTCAACTCAAAATATGCAAAGCTTTCAGATGCACAACAATCAATTCTACGAGAATACATTAACAACGTAAGTAATACTACAACGCTTCGTGACTTTGTTATCAAAGAGAGCGCTAACCTTCAAGAGAATTTAGCTAAAAAGTTAAAAGTGGTTAAGGACCAAATCATATCAATAAAACTGACAGAGGTGATGCATTTGTTAGACAACAACAAAAAGATTAAGCGCGTGAAAGAAGATCATGTTCATTCATTATTGCTATATCACGAACTTCTTAAAGAACTGTAACATGGGACTAAGCTTAGAAGAAAAGAAAGACTTAAAAAAATACATCAAAGAGCAGGCAGCTAAGATGAAAGAAAACACTACTGGTGCCATTGCTACTTATGATACTCCAAACGCATTCACCGGAGATTCAGACGATGATGGTACACAAGCTGTTGATCTTACGGATCCAGAATACGCTTACTCTATCGAAGGTCCTAAAAAGAGAAATCCTAAATATTCTGTAAAACTAAACGAAGTATCTTATCAAGCTTTTAAAAAAGACGAATCGAGATCTACTGTACAGAAGGTTAATGCAAACATATTAGAAGTAAACAAAAATATTAGAGAGTTGGCAAGAATGCTACAACATAGCATAAAGCTAAAAACTGAACAGAAAATGGACAACAATATCCATTGGAAAAAAACTAACGAAGCATTAAAAAAGATGCACCATCGTATATCAGTATTGTCAGAAAAAGCTAATCAACTCTACGATCTAACAGAAGCGACAGCCCAACAAGCTCAAGGAGACTTGCTATCACTACTAAACAGTGTTGGCGATCCACAGTTTGATGCAATACGACCTAACGATATTGATCACAATCCAATAGGACCTGATCATTTTGAGTTTGATGTATTGTTAAATGGCGAACCAATTGCAATTGATTGGGACAAAGGAAACTTAACATATCAAGACTATAGCGAAGAGATACCGTTAGGAAACATTGATAATCCAGAGGAAGTTATCGCTAATATTAAAAAACACTTAATATCATGAAAAGAGTCTTAATAGATTATATTGGATCAATTCAAGTATCGCCTTCACAGATCAACGAATCCATGAATAAAAATAATGGAAAGTTAATCGTGTCAGGAATAATGCAAAGAGCAAGCACTGGCGGTGATGAAAACTTTAATCAAAATGGAAGAAGCTATCCTTTACCTATTTTGAAAAAAGAATGCGAAGCTTACAAAAACACTTTTGTAAAAGAGCGTAGAGCATTAGGTGAACTAGATCATCCAGATTCCCAAGTAGTAAACTTATCGAACGTGTCTCACAATGTGCTTGATTTGTGGTGGCAAGGAAACGATCTGATGGGCAAGATAGAAATACTATCTACACCATCAGGAAACATTGCAAAGGAGTTAATGAAATCTGGGATCAGATTGGGTATTAGCTCAAGAGGAATGGGATCTGTTAAAGAGTTAGGAGAAGGAAAGGTAGAAGTACAAGACGACTTTGAAATCGTATGTTGGGATTTGGTTAGCAATCCATCTACACAAGGTGCATTTATGAACTCATCTTTAAACGAAAATACCAACTCAAACAAAAGCAATAAGAATACAAGAATTCACTCACTTATTAGTGAGATAATATCAGTAATGTAATGAAGACAAATATACTAAAACAACTCAGCGAAGCAATGGATAATGCCGGCGCAACGAAAATGAAGCTTAACGAAAAAGCTCAAGTGCTTGAAGAAATTAAAGAGTACGGAAACTTTGAAGAAGCAATCTATCGTAGCGAAGGATTAAAGGAAGCTGCTAACAGAATATCTGAAATCGTAGAAAAGGCGGAACGTGTTGCTTTACAAGAAACTGAAGAATGGTTTGATGAAGTGACTGTGAAGAGAAACATGAAAGAGCTTAACAATAACAATAAAGAGTTTACTAAAACAGTAGCTGAGGTATCTAAGCTGCAACAGCGTTTAGAATCTTTATACGAAGAAATGGGTAACAATCTATCTCGCTACTATGAAGTTGGTCACTAACAAAAACACAATCGTTGATATACTAGGCGAATTAATGCTTGAGTATACAATACTCGAAGCAAACCCATTTGCTGCAGCTGAGAAGGATGAAGGTGGTGGTGACGCTGGCGGTGATGAAGGTGGTGGTGATGAAGGTGGAGAAGAAGAGAAAAAAGAAAAACCAAAAGGAGACGGAAACGCCTTAACAATAAAATTCGATCCATCGACTGTTAAAAAATACAACACCAATACTGATTGGAGATCTGGCGAAGGTGAAGTCAAAAAAATCTCAAAAAAAGGTTTAGAGGTAGATGTTGATGGATACACAATACAAGTAAACTTTGACGATCTTACCGAAGTATCGAGAGGAGCAACAAAAATGCTTTATAGACATTTTCTCAAAGAAGAAGAAGAGAAGCTAGATGCTGAAGATAAAAAGCAGATAGCGGATTTAGAATCCGAAATGGGAAAAGTAGCTAATGAACTAGGTTCAGCATTCGATGCTGCTCAAGATGAGATTGAAAAAGAGGTAGAACAGATGCCTGACGAAAAACTCAATGAACATAAGCAAAAACTCAACGAAGCGTTAGGAGCTACAGCTATTATAGGTTTTATCTTAGCATTACCTAAACTCGTTGAACTCTTAACCAAATCCTTAGCTAAGTTGGTAAAGTTGATTAAAAAACTTACTGGCGCAAAAAAGCCGGAAACAGAAGAAGAGCAAGCAGTGTGGGCTCAAAAAATTATAGACTTTACTCACAAGTGGCACAAACTATACATCAAAGCATTTTATTATATGTTTAAGATGTCAGGTCTATACAAAAAAGCCGGTATTAAGGATAAGACAATGCAAATGAAAGTTGCCAATATATTCTACTACACAGTTGTGGCAGGGTTAGCAGTAGCTGCTGGAGTAGGCGCAGTCGGAGCATTTAAAACCGGAATAAGTCAAGCAGCTCATGGAGGCGAGTTTGCCTTAGGAACTTTTGAGTCAGTAATGGCAGTTGTGAAATCGGGTG
>Ga0209535_1000461_pt1 | contig 28787 bp, 19 predicted proteins | sample LinPmetageLP28_FD_184041 | JGI IMG/M metagenome (GOLD analysis project Ga0209535, IMG submission 184041) | Marine viral communities from the Pacific Ocean - LP-28 (SPAdes) (version 2) | ecosystem: Environmental > Aquatic > Marine > Oceanic | place: Pacific Ocean | collected 2009-08-22
TTGTAAATATATAAACAAATCAGGAACTACATGTACTCTAACGAACAATTAAATGCAATATACTCTTCCAAGATTGGATTAGAATTTGAATTCTTTGCAAATGAAGGATTAGAAGAAGTTAAACATAGCTTGTCTAATGTTTTAAATAAGCAAATCCGAATAGAAGAAAAGGCCCATAGTGAGTTTACTCCTACTGATGAAATCTTTAAACTAGAACCTGATAATTCAGGTGGAACTGGTATGATTGAATTAGTCACTGGCCCTATGCCTTTTGTTGAATCTAAATTAGTTATAGCAAAAACTTTAAAATGGATAAGAGAAAATGGGTCTACTAATGATAGATGCTCTATTCATATTAATGTTGCTTTTGATGGAAAAAAATTAGGTACTCCTGTTAATGTTTCAAAATTAGATATTGGTAAATTTGTTTTAAATTTTAATGAAGAAAAAGTTTATGAAGCCTTTCCAAATAGAAAAGATTCAGTTTATGCAAAATCTATAAAATTTATAGTTCCTCTTAGTGGTATGACACAAAGATCCCCGGAGAAAAGATTATGGAAAAATTATATGTTTGTTACTGAAAAGTATTATGGTGTTAATTTTTCTAAGTTACCTAAAAATTATATTGAATTTAGATATCTTGGTGGTAAAGATTATGAAAATAGATATAATTCTATAATGGATCTTACTGAGCATTTTGTATTATCTTTATATGAGAGTTTAATGAATCCGCAATATTCTAAAGATGATCTTAAAATACTAGATAGTTTATTAGAAAAGCATAAAGGAGTTATACAATCATATAAAAGTTATCAATCATTTAAAGAAACTTTTCCTAATATAAATTTAATGGTTGATCTAAAAACATATGATCAAATAGTAGAAATGTATTATCCTAAAATGAGAGAAAAAATATTTGAACTTTTAACAAAGGCTGATATGAAGAAAGGTTTAATTAATTATGATTCAGATACAGGTAGAATACAAATAAAGGATGCCGAGCTCATGAGGTGTTTTGAATTATCAGGATTTGATGTTGTAGATAGTAAAATACAAGGAAATATTATTAGGTGTGATATTTTTAGTTGTGAATTAATAAATACTTCAATGACTGAATGTAATCTGTTTGGTGGTACTGATGTAAGTGATTCTAAAATAGAAGATTCATATGTAGCTAGAAATGTTATATGTAAAGATTCTTACGTGTTTGGAATGAGAGGGGTATTTAGCGGTGAAATGGAAGGTGGTATTTTCAGAAAAGGAAGGGCAACTAAGTTGGCTAGATTTGAAAATACTGAAATAATAGAATTAGAAAAAATATAAAATAGTATGGCTAATAAGAATACTTATTGTAATGATCCAGATGAAGCAGCATGCTTAGATGCATTAATAAAGGAAATTAATGATGATCTAACTATTGCTTGTCAAATACCATTCACAGTCCCTAAAAAAGAATTAGCTCATATTATACAAAGAGCAAAAGGTTACTTTTATAAAATTTATGAAGATAGTGTAGAGCAGATGTATATTGCTTTACCTGCAGGTGCTGTTAATAAAACAGATTTTAAACAAGGAGTTCCTTATGGTAGTGGAAAGGATAAGGAAACTATAACCAATAAAGCTAATATCGCAAATCCTAGGGGTATCGTACAAATGCCTTCTAGAGTTTATTCAGTTAATGATGTATTTGAAATTGGTGGATTTAGTGGTGAAGATGGAGGATTTGGTAGTATGAGTTTTAATGCAGGTGATGTTGACTTTTCAATTGATAAGTTTATTTATGATGATGTTTATGGTGCAGGTATTGGTAGTGAAAATTTAATGTATTATGTTGTTAATTCATTATTTATGGATAATGCAAGACAAGTTCTATTACCACAAATATCATATACTTATAATAGATTAACAAAGAAATTTAGATTTCAAGGAGAATTGCCTAAAAGAGCTGTAATCTTTGAAATATTTTCAACTATTCCTGACTGTGCATTATTTCAAGATGAGGCATTTGTTAGATATGTTATCGGACAGGCTAAAATACAATTAGCTAGAATATTAGGAACATTCTCATTTAATTTACCAGGTAATATTACTATTAATTATGATTTAATTTCATCTGAAGGAAGGGAAGAAGTTGATCGAGTAGTTGAAGAAATAAAGGGTGATGAAGGTGTTGACTACTTTTTTACTGGATAATTATAATCTGAAAGCTATTAAATTAAAAGAGAATATATAATAAAATAATTGTTCTCCCATGATTAGAGATATTTATAGTAGAGACATTGATGCTCCTAAGTATGATAATACTGCGTTAGAAGTAACTGATGAGTTGTCTCAGCTAATTCTTAAAATTGAAAATTGCCTTTTTACAAGAAGAGGGGAAGTTTTGGGAGTACCTAATTTAGGAGCTAATTTAGAAGATTTAATTTTTTCATTAGTTTTAAATGAGACAGTTATACAAAATACAATAAATAGTCAAATAACAGCTTACTGTTTGGCTAATAGCGGTGGTTTTAGTATTGATACTAAAGTTACTTTTTATTCAACGGCAGAAGTAAATGGGTGTTTAGTTGATATTTTTGTAAATGAACAAAGAGTTATAGGAGCTCTTTTTTAAAATAATAAATTGAATGTCATTCTTTAGTAAAACCAGAATAAGAGCCACAGAATTATTTGCAGATTCATTTGAGTACTTACAGCGTACTTATGATCAGGCACGTGAAACATTTACTCCTGCTTCACCATTTGGTCAAATTTTAACCGTGGTTGCTAACTTAGGAGAAATGATTTTCTTTTACATAGAAGCGGTTGCTACTGAACTAAATATATCCAGAGCAAGAAACATTGAATCTATCTATGGATTATCTAGACTTACTGGACATGACCCTACACGAGGTATATCAGCAAGAGGTATAATTGGATTGCGATTAAACACAAGTGCATCTACCCTCTTAAATGGTGATTATGTTCAAATTATGAATGGTGCTAGTTTTGAAATAGGAAACAATGGCCTAACATATTTTTTAAGATTTAACAGTGACTTTATTAGACTTGATAAAACCACAAAGACTTTTGTTAATGTTGAAGTTATACAAGGAGAAAAAGAAGATCAAAGTTTTACTGGAACTGGTTTACCATTGCAGAGTTATAATTTAACTACAAAAGATCCTACTGATCAATACTTAGTAGAGGTTTTTGTAGATGGAAAATTATGGAAATTGGTTGATTCTCTGTATGATATGAATAATGGTGAAGAATGTGCAATGATTAAAACTAGTGTTAATGGCGGCTTAAGTGTATTTTTTGGTAATAATCAATTTGGTATGCCACCTGCATTAGGATCAAGAATTAGAATTACATATATAAAGACTCGAGGTAGTGCCGGAAATATTGGAGGTAAACAATTAGATATTAAATTTTCAACTGAAGGTGCTGATTCATCAGGGGAACAAGTAGATCTTAATGAAATACTTTCTTTAAATATTGTAAGAAACCCAAACTTTGGATCGGATTCAGAAGATCCTAATTTTACAAGATTAATAGCACCATACCAAAGTAATTCATTTGTGTTAGCAAATCCTAATAATTATATTTACTATTTAAGTAAGTATGACTTTTGGTCTTTTATAGATGCTTATAATACTAAAAATGATCAATATTTGGATGATGATAATATTATTTACTTATTTTTAATTCCTGATGTAAAGAAAAAACTAACGAGTGATTTAGATTATTTTAGTATTCCTGAAGTAGAATTTTCAATGACTGATGCTGAAAAGGAACAAACTTTAGAAATAATTAATAAAAGTGGAAGACAGGTTGTTACAGCAGAAGTTAGAATTAAAGATCCTATAATTAGAAGATATGCTCTTAATATTGTAGTAAGATGGTTTGCAAACTATGATAAAGATGCTATACGAATCGAAATAAGAAAAAATTTAGATGAATATTTTTTAAATGTAAATAGAAGAGATAGAATTCCAAGATCTGATATTATTTCTATTATTGAAAACGTTGAAGGAATTGATTCTGTAAATGTATTTTTTATATCAGAGCAAAATGAAGAAGCTATTAGAAATGGTTTTTATTTTGTACCTGTTTATGGAACAGATCCTGTGACAGATCAAAAGGTATTAATAGAAAATAAAAAAATAGTATTAACTGCTGATGAAGATCCGCAATTAGGATTAGATAGTTTTGGTGATGTTATTATTGAAAACGATGAGTTAGCAATAATACGAGGAGGTTGGAAAGATAGAAATGGTACGTACTATGAACCTATACCTGAGGCTAATACAATAAGTTCTCTTAACGTATTCTATAAAGAAGCTATTACCGATAATCTTTATAATAAAACTCAACAGGCGGCATTTAATAATACAAAAAGAAACCGAGGTACTACGATTGCTACTGGTGCTAATTCTGCTGGGCTTAATACTGGTAGATTACAAGCCACTACAACATTAGAAGCACTTAAAGGAAAATAATATGGCAACAGAAAAAAATAATAGAACTGGATTCCCTAGCTTATATAGAGCTACATATGAGAATGGATGGAATTTAAAAAATACTGGCTTTGATTATTCTACTAATTTATTAAATAATACGATGTCAAAATATTTATTTAGAAATCCACACCTTAAAAAGTTTTTGGAAGATTATCTTTCTCCTATTATGGTCTTTTGGATTAATAGAGTAAAATACTTAAGGATATTTTATAACTTTGCTGTGCCTAAATGGTATCAAAAAATAAACTAATAGAAGGTGGCTAATTGGGAACATTTATATTTCTTTGATAAGAGCGGTAAGAATTACAACATGGATTATGATAAGTCTGCTGATAAGTGGACTGGTGATATTTTTTTACCTCAAGTTTCTACTGATTTATTTGAAGTAGGACAACTTTTCATATTACAGAAGATGATTGATTCTACCTCTAATACTTTTAAGTGGGGGTATCCTCATGGTTATAGTGATGGCGCTACTGGAGTTCCTACTGGTCAAGCCGCATGTAATTGGGTAGCCGATTGGAAAACTAATGATCCTACTGAAATTTTTCTATTTCAATTTGATATGGATTTTAATACAGGAACTCAATCAGCATTAGTGCAAGAACCTGATGGTCCTAAATTAATTAAAGTAACCGAATTAGATATTCCGTTAGACTATGATATAAATCAAAAGGTAGACGGTGAAGGTTATATTATAACAGATGAAATAAGATCTGTTGCAATGCAAGTTAATATAACATTTTCTTCTTCTAAAGAAAATACTTATAAAAGAACTTTACAGATTACTGATGAGTGCACGAATACTGTTGTTGCTGAATTTACAGTTTATGCTGAGAGTATAGCTGAAGATGAAAGATTACGTATAATGACTCAGAATATGGGGTATAGCGTAATTGAATCTGATAGCACAGTTTTTAGAGATACTAATATAAAAGAAGTTTTACCAGACTTTGTTGAAATTAATCTTAAGCGTAAAGAAATAATGTTGGAAGGGTCTAATATCTACCCTTTTATCGGTGCTTATAAAGGTTTAATAAATGCAATTAAGTTTTTTGGGTATGATAATTTAAAAGTAAAGGAATTTTGGAAAAATGTAAATGCAAATTCTCCACTATTTGGAAAATACATACAAAGTAATGCTATTAATTTATTTTCGCCAACAGTTCAATATGATGATAAAAGTATAACATTACCTAATAAAAACTTTAGGAAAACCAGTTTATTTAGTCTTATTTACAATATTAATAAAATTGTACCTAACAAATATACCGATGAAGATTTACCAGTTGTAGAAGAAGTTCAAGAGTTTACTATTGAAGAAGTATTAATAAAATTATTTGGGCTAAAGAGAAAGTTAGAAAATGAATACTTACCTCTTAATGCTCATATTAAAGATATAACAGCAGAGGCTGATTATTTTGGTTTATTAGAAGTAACTAATACTATAAGTAGAAATGATACTAATACTATTGAGGCTGGAATTAAAGCTGATTTTAAAATGTCTCCTAAAGCCTGTGTTTATTTAGAAGACTTAAGAGATTTTAATTCTTTTTGTTTACAAGAAGCTGCTATAGTAGGACAAGCTATTATAAATTATTGTAATGCTTACATTGCACCATTAGGTGCAGGTGGTGCAGCAGTTGGCCCAAACTTAGTCGCATCCTATACTGCAGGACAAACTTTACCTGAGCCGCCAATAGGACCAGATGTTAATAGCATTTTAGGAACTTTACAAGATGGTGGTAATGTATCTATACAATCTGTGGCTGGAGTTTATGCAGCATATTTTTCAAGATATGCTCCAGACTTAGATAGAACTTTAGCAGATTTTGTACCAGGTGAATCCTCTCTCAGTTTACCAGATCAACCCGGTGTTCCTAGTGGTGCATTAGTAACATTAACTAATGACAGTTTTAAAAATTTAACCTGGAATAATATTAATAGTACATGGACACAATTAACAAATGCTAATGATTTCTTTACATTTGATTTTAATGTACAAGGTGCTCAAGTAGGAGATATATTTCAATTAAGAGATCCTGCAACAAATACTGGTGTTCAGCACACAGTAGTAGTAGGAGATACAATACAAACAATAACTACATCATTATTTAATAAAATTACACAATTAAAGACAAACCAGGCAGATCCTTGGTTATGGTTTGATTGGTCTCAAGTTACAAATAATGTAGGACCTTGTATTAGGGCTTATGGTAATGATGTAAATAGATTCGTGGCATCTGTAAGTTTAGCAAATTCAGGTAGCGGTGGAATATTCACAGATATTCAATTACCAGGTGAAACTTTGTTTACTTGGGTTGGTTTAGAATATGGTAATATGGCTGATATTGAATGGACTGTTTATAAAGATGCTAGTGATATTTCACCATCTTATTATTTTAATATAAGAGGTGCAATAGGTACTTATAATAGTTTACCTATTACTCTGCCTTATATTGGTACATATTCTGTAGAAATGAAATTACATGATACTTATAATAATATTTCATCTATTGTTAAAACTGATACAATTTGCGTTGATAGTAGAGAGGTAGAATATTCAGGTTGGTATCAAGCAAGAAAAGCTAATTATACATGGGGGAGCGAAGGAAAATATACTTGGAAGAATTATGGTTCATTGTGGAATTTGCCACAAAGCCCAACAGTAACATGGGAGCAGGAAACACCAAGTTTATATGAATCATTAGATAGAGTAAATGCTATATTAAATAATTTTGGTATAGGTACTAATGCAGATTTTCAAATTCTTAATTATCAAAATAGCGGTAAACAAAGTTTTAGTGGCCCTTATCGTTGGGATAATTTAAATAAGAAAAGCAATTCATGGAACAATGCATATCATTTATGGTGGGATATGACAGCCACAACAGGTGATACACCAGCATTTTTTCAATTTAGTGAAATGCAACCTAATTCATATTTAAAAATTATAGATGCTAACGGCATAAGTGCAGAGCATTATTTTGATTCTGCAACAGATACTTTGGCAGAGGCAGTTACACAATTAAATTTAAGCTCTAATCCTATTATTAATAAATATGTTTATAATCTTGTTTTAGATTCTTCTTATAATCAAATGTTTGTTCAGGCAGTTTCTAGGTATTATGGAAAATTTGGAAATTACACATCTATAGATATTGTTGATGTTAATGGTAATAGAATTTGTGGTGGAGGAACGGGTTCTGGTACAAACTATGCAGGTGGGCCATTACAAATTACTGCTGCATATCCACCATTCAACAGATCTTTAGCAATAAATGGATCTACTTTAGTTGCATTACCAACATTAGGTGCTACTCCTGCGGTTACAGATAATTTTGTAGAGAAAGTAGCTAGAGTTTTTGATTTAGTATTAGACCCAGATGCAACAGGAATACTTTATGATAAACAAGCAGCAGTATTACAATCATTAATAACTAATAAAACAATTCAGAGAATAGGATATAATTCTATGGGTAATTATAATCCTGCTTTAGATACATATGCAGGGTGGGATGATACAAATGATAATAATTCTAATGTTGATTTTATATGGGAATTAAATGGTGGCTCTACTAATGCACAAATAACAGAAGTATTGGAACATGCTTTACATACCATAACCACATTTGGTTTACCTGGCGCATATCCAACAGTATTTAACCAAACATCATCGTATGGGCCAACCTTCGCTGCAATGTCAGAGGCTATTAATAATGGGACTTTTGATACTTCAGGATACACAATACAACCTGGGGAAACATTAGATGAATTTAATTCGTTATTGATGAGAGAATATTTATACTTATTAATTTATGCGGAATGGAATTTTATTACAACATACGTTAGTGGTGGTACTTTATCGCCTGAATGGACTGCTGATACACCAGCTATGGTAGCTTCGCAAAACCCATTAGGCCATTCTTTATATACTAATTATATAAGTAAATTATTAGCGACACCGTCAACCACCATTTTAAATACTATATTTGCTAATAGTGCTACACCGTCTGGTTACGTACCTTTTGAAAGTACACCTGCCAGTGGAAACATTGATTGTGAAAGTAGAATTTACAAAAAGGGGCAAAGCATATCTGCAAATGCAACATGGAATACTGCTAAGTTTATTAATGATGGAAAAGTTTTACCACCTATGACATGGGCAATGTTTGTTTACGATAAATGTAGGATAGTTGGTAAAGAAGATCCTAGATGGACTATATCTAATACTACTGACTCATCAGTGGCGGATATATATTTCAATAGTAAGTATTTAACATACCTTTTTAAAGACCCAGGAAAGTATGTGATCACATTAGAACTTACGGATAACAATGGGAATAAATATAAAAAGGATAGAAATATTCTAAACATAAAAGAGGTAGCAATATCTTAAATTTAAAATAACAAAGAAAATGGCAATTAGCGTAACAGAAATTTTAGGAACGGATTCATTATCAGGATCAAGATTAGTTATCAATGATAACTTTAATGTTCTTGCTAGTGAAATTAATTCTATGGAGGTGTATTTTGCACCATCAGCCGGTACAATTACTAATTTAAATAATTTATCTACAGAAGCATTAAGAGTAGGTTTAAGTACCATATTATTGGATATTAATGCAAGCACATTTGATATTCTTACTAATGTTAAAATGACCGGAAATTTAAATATGACTGGTGGAGGAATATTTAGAAACGATACTAATCCTACGACATTAAATGATACAGGCCAATCAATGCCTGCAACTAGGAATGTTGGGGCAACTGGTGCAATTCCACCTTATTCATTAAATAGAGTTGGAAATTCAGATACTGTAAATACATTAACCCTTGCTTTATTTAATGGAAGTATAGGTCAAGAAATATTTTTTGTATATGCACAAGCAGCAACAGGATTGGTAAGAATAAATGGTGTTTCAAATAACCTAGTGTTAACTGGTGCAGGTACTAACTTGGACTTAACTGCATTAGGGCAGAGTGTACACTTATTATGTATTGACAATGGATCAGGCGTAGGCGTTTGGTATGTTGTTGGTGGAACAGGATATACAGTATCATAACAATAAAGAATTAACACATGGCAACAACGCCCTTAATTAGAACACCACAAGCAGACGGTGGAACATTTTATACGTTCTCATCATCAGCTAAAGACTTATCTAGGACTCTAAATAATGATGATCTTAAATTAGTCTTTTCTAAGTTTGTGCTTCTTAATCTACCAGACTTTGATCGATTAGATCCAAACACATTTAGTAATTATCAAAATTACATGCAGTTTGATACTATTGACGGTTCTATTTGGAACGGTGGCTTAAAGGGAGACCCTAATGTTAACTTTACACAGAGTCTTCAAAATTATGCATTAAATTTAGAGGAACTTATTATAAGTGATGCAACATATGATAACACTACTAATTTAACAGTTACGGAACGAGTATTTTATAAATGGCTTAAAGAATGTGGGGCTATGAGATTTCGTGAAGCTACTGCATTAGAGAAAGCTGGTAGTGTAACAACTAAAAGATTTGTTGAAGAAGATGAGGCTACATCAGGAACTAGACAGTATAGAAGAGTAGTTAAATATATTGGTGAAATTGATATTGTAAATAATGTAGATAAAGCAGGAGAAGCTTATACTGAGTTATACATTAATGTACCAACAGAGGTCGGTGGAACACCTACAATACTCTTTAATACTATATCTGATACGAATTATAGTCCATCACTAAAAATACAAGGGTCAAGTGAATTTATAATGGGGAGGAATGCTGCATCTGTACATCCGCAAGGTTTAGATATAGTTGCATTTTATGATTATGATCAACAATTAGATGGTTTAGGACCAGCAGGTTATACAGATCCTAATGCTGATTGGATGGGTCTAGGTCCAGCCACAACGGTTAATACAGTAGACTCTTATTTTACTGAACCTACTACTTTCGAGAGTGTACTTAATGCTAACATTGTAAAATATCCTGCAGATTATGGTAACCCACCACCCGTAGGCTATAGCGGATCTGCTTATGTAAGATCTCAATTAGATGGAATTTCTGTAGATTTTAACCCTAATGATTATCAGCAAATTGTATCTGACCAAACAATAAGTACTATACCTCAATTTAACGGTAATGGTTTATCAGAATCATTTGAATTTAATTCGGTTCTGGTTTATTATGATATGGTAGACTTAAGTGATTCTAGCAAAACAACGACGAACTTATATGGTCTTTTAATTCTGGATAATGTTACGCCTACAACTGATGGTGGTTATATTCAAAGATATCCAAAATATAAACCTAATCCAACAACTGGGCAAAATGGTAATAGTTATGGATTTAAAATAAACTTAAGATTTGATGCATCACCAGGTACGTCTGGTATTGATACAATCGTTAATGATTATAATACGTTTTCTATGGGATTATTTTCAGATGCGTCTGCTCAATTGCAAACGTCTGCTCAAATATTTCAGAGACAGCAATTAGAAATAGCTGATATTGAAACACGCCTATTATCAGTAGAAAATACATTAAATTCAGTATCAACATCAGCATTCTTACAAGCACAGATTAATAATATGCAAACACAGATTGATAATGCATCTTTAGCTTTTGCAAGTAGTACTACATTGTTAGATTTAATTGCTAAAAATGCTGATGAGATTCAGGCATTAGCTAATGGTCAAGTTTCTAGTACATTACAGTACAATACAGATGTAGTACGACAAGGAACTGGTATAACTATTAATACTAATACCCCTAATCAAATACAAGTATCTAATAATGTCCAAGCATACAATTTAATGGTTCCATTAGATAATAATGATATTCAAATTACAACTACTGCACCTCTTAATTTAAATGTAGTATCCCCACAAGTATTTGTAGATTTAGTAACATATACTAATATGCTAAGACTTGATACTATTAACACTGCAGGGGGTGATTTGTTAATTTATATAGATGATACTGATATTCAATGGAGAACTGGACAAACTGTCAGGCTAACATTCAATAATGTTCCTCTAATAGGATCAAGAAATATTAAAATTTATACAGATGCTCCTAGTAGATTAAATGGAGGTTCGTTTGGTAAATTGGCTGCAAATATACCAAATGCGTCAATTACTACACAACCTATAATAGATTTAATTTGCACCGAGCAAGGTGTATTAAATTTTGCATACGATATAGTAAAATAAATAATAAAAGTAAACCTAGAGAATGGCTGAAAATAATTCAATACAAACACTACTACCTGAGCTGTTAAGACTTTTTAACAATTCATTGGAGAGCTTCGAGAAAGTGAATCAAGCTATTACTTCAAGTAGAGATTCCGTGACGGTTAATATACAAAACCAAAACGGTACCAATTCTCGTGTCACTATTCCAAGTTTTGGTTATTTAAAAAATTCAGTTGATAGATTACAAACAAATATTAATACTATAACTAATTTAACTGGTTCGGATAGCTCTATTAGATTAGCAGATGGTACCTTTAGAAAATTAGTATTAGCTAAACTTCCAACAGAGGCCGCTGATTTAACTACAATGACTTCTGTTAATGAATTTAGTGTTAAGCCTAATTGGTTTTTTGAAGAATTAATTAATCCTTTATTATTTGTTTCTTTTGATATAACTGGACAGGCTCCAATTGATACTGAAAGAACAATTGTTAAAAGATTTATATTAGATACTAATACACAAAGCAAAATAAATTTCTTTGATTCAAATTACAATGGAATTGCAAACATTGACTATAATACCTTTTTACAACAAATAGTTGAAAAAAATATTTCTTATGTATTAGATGAAGCTGTTGTAGACTTACCACCTAGAGATTTAAGATATTCCGGTAATTTTGGTGTAACTAGAATTGGTGAAGAAAGCGTTACAGAAACCGTTAATGGTGTTCAGCAAACAACAGTTCAAAAATTATATAAACTTAACAAAACATTTTATTCCGATTCTGAGGCTGATTTTAATGATACTGTTCAACTTAAAGTTGGTGATAGTTTAGAAGTAATATCAGATCCTATAGATACACGATATACAGTAACACAAATTGATACCAGTACAAACTCAATTATAGTAAGATTACAAGAAGGTAGTAGGACTATAAGTATTGGTGCTGATATTTTAAAAATAGGATCGTCTCTTAATGAAGAATTAGCGGTAGATGTTACTGTTGGATTTGGTGAAAGATGTGTAACTTTTATTAAACCTATTGATCCAGATTCTAAAATACCTGCAGTTAATTGGTCACCAGGTAGTGGTTTTTATACTAATGATTTAAACACAATAGATGCATCAGGTAACCAACAGTCTTTAGCTGATTATTACCAACAGAGCGCGGTAGATTTTGGAAGATATTTATTATCATTTGCACAAGATAAGATACCTACCAGTAAGGAAGGGTTAACACCTAATGCGCCTAGCATTGCATCTGATGATTTTAACGTATCTTTAATAAATGGACAGATTAGTAATTCTGATGCAATTGTTCAACTCAAGGATTTAAATAATCAAAAAAATACTATTCAAGCTACTTTAACAGAGCTTGATACTGCAATAGCACAAAGCAGAACTAAAATACAAACTACAAATTACTCTACTGAAGTAGAAAGAGATGCTGATAAAAATGCTTTACAAGGCCTTATTACTGAAAGAGGATCACAAGCTAAACTATATTCTTCAGTAGTAACTGAAATAGATTCATCTGCACAAGACAATTCTGTTAATAGTGTAACACCTAAATATAGAGTTAGAGGATTTTGGGCAATGCCCGAAGAAAAATCGGCTCCAGCTACTGGGGTACAAGATATTGTTAAATTTAAATATAGATATAGATATTTATCAGCTGACGGTGCTGCAAATGCAGTAGACCAATTTACATTTACAGATGGTAGTGGAACAAGCCAAGGTGCATTTTCTAATTATGTAATAGTGGATAGTGTATTAAGACCAAGGACAAAAAATCCGATAACTGGATTATACGAATGGGTTCCAATTGATGATGATAATGCAGATTCGATAAATATTAATCAATTAGACATCCCTATTAGAAAGGGCGAACAGGTAGAGATACAAGTAAAATCTATATCCGAGGCTGGGTGGCCATCTAATCCTTTAGAGAGTGAATGGAGTAATTCAGTAAGAGTAGAGTTTCCTGCCGATTTAAGTTCTGATAATGCCATTGAATCTATACTTGCCCAAAACCAAGAAGATCTTGCGAAAGTTTCACTGGAAGAAGATTTAGAGGCAAAAGGTTTAAATACACACTTAAGTAGTTCATTCACTGCAAACGAAACATATTTCGCGCATTCGTCTCCAGTCATTGCATCAGGATTTTTATCAGAAAACCAAACACCAATTGATTTATTTAGTAAATTAAATGAAATGCAAAGCCAATTAGATTTATTTGCAGAAATATTAAATAATGCACAAGGTGAATTAGTAACTACATTAGTAGATGATCAAGGTAATACGATTAATTTAAGAAGAAATTCTGTAACTAAAGTTTTTGCTGGTTTTTATTCACAGGAGGTTAATGGTTTAGATGACCCAAGAGGTGCTGTAATTACAAAAACTTATTTTATTAATATCGGAAATAGAGAACAAACAGTTCTTCAATTATTGTCTAGAATTACAGGAAACAGAAGTAGAATGGTTAAACAATCTGAAAACCCTGGATATAATATTGCTGACATAGAAAATGGTTCAACTATTTTACCAGCTACATATTCATGGCTAGATGATAGTGCAATTAATCAAAAAAATGGGAGAGCTACATATAGGGCAGATGATCAAGATTATAATACAATTAGAAAATATGATCTTACACCTATACTATTAACAAACCCAACGGTAACAGCAACTACTAAATATGGCCAAATGGTTTCCACTGCGCCATATCAATCTACACAAAATAGAAATCAATTTATTTACAGTAGGTATAGCGATGTATCGGCTGATGCAAACTTTTATAATTATGTAAATCCAGCAAGCAATTATACATTTAATTTAGATTTACTAGAAAATTTTAATGATACTTCTTATAATGCTAATGCTATTCCAGCTACAGAGTTTATCTGGGCAGGTGGGTTTACTGCTTTAGGGTTTCCTACTACAACAGCTGCATACCCTATAAATGATGATGTTTTAGGTATTTCAATTGCTCACCCTTTTGTACAGACATTTGCTGCTTATCAAGCTGCATATGAAAGCTTAACCGGTGACACTGCTACCTTAGCAGGTTTATCTGGTGGTGTTGTTAATTGTACTACAAGTTCAGGTAATGGTACTGCCGCTGTATTATTTAGACAATCTAAATTTGCCCCATTAAAGATAGATGATTCAAAAGGAAAGGAGCAAGCAATATATTTAAATGAAAATCTGACTGATCTTGTTGCATTATCAACAACTATTAACCCTAATTTTGATACAGGACAATCTCTTCAAGCTAGCCCATCAATGACAAGCGCTGCACTTAATCCTCTTTGGTTGTCAACAGATCCTGATTATGTTAATTTTAGTAGAAATTCAAAAAACTCATTTGATGGTTTTGACCAATACACATTAGGAAAAAAATCAGTAGGTTCTTATTTATTCATATCTGCTGATGAACATGAAAATATTCAAGTAAATGGCGATTCTATACAATCAAAAAAATTAGTTCAATTTGGACAACAAAATTCATTAAATATTCCATTAGTATTTCAATATAGAATGACTGATTACTTTGGTGTAACTACCGGTAGCGGTTTAGGTAATATTGGTGGTGATTCATCAGGAGGAACCGTTAATTTAACTTATGCAAAGAAAATAGGTTTTGACATTTATCCTAATAATTCTGACGTGTACCAATTTGATATTGAGGTATTTGCAAAATATAGATCTGATAGATTAAGTATTGACGTTTTCCCTAAAGCAACTGTTACTAAAGGGCTAAATGATTTAGAGAAAGTAGTGGCTGGACTAAGGCCTTCTGTCAATCAAACTAATATTAGTAGAGCTAATGCTGTAGCTAATCTTACTAACGTTGACGGTGGTAATGGGCCTATAGCTTAATTTATTTTAACTTTATCTTTAGTGAATAAATAAAAAAAGTGAAAGATAAATGGCTGAAAAACTGCTTGATAAAGCATCATATAGTGTAGTTAGAACTAATCCTAAATTAACTGCTAATGTTAAAGTTGTATCCGATGGAACGGATATTTACTTAGAATCTTTTAGTGCTAATACTGCACTATCAGGCCAAAGATATAAAGCATTTAAAGTAGACGGTAGTAATACCTATGATAGAGATGTCTTTAGATTTTTTAATAGTGGAAAATTTCCATTAGAGTCTGCGTATGAAGTTTTTCAAGAATATGAAGATACTGCTGTATTATCTGAATATGGCAACCAGTATGAAATGTTTTATGGTGCTGGTACGAGATCTGTTGCATCAGAATCCTACCCACAGAGTTTAGGAACTTTAGCACCATTATGGTTAAATGAACAAATACCTAATTATTTTGTAATATTTAGATTAGATAACCCAGCTGCTGTTAATAATGTTATTGCAGCAAATGAAAATTCAGGCTCAACTGATGCACAAACATCAGCAAGATTTAATAAAAATGTTTTAGAAAATTGTACAGCAATCAAAACTTTTGATTTAACTGAAGGTACTGCATTAGGTTCTTATATAAGAAATTATAGAAATCAAGAAGAGTTTCCTGAAGTACCCTTAAATATAAGTTGGCGAAAAGACCAGCCTATCTTATGGAATGGAATATCATATAAGAATGGTGGTTTTACTAGTGGCGGGGCTTATGCATATAGTGATTTAATTACTAAGGATGCTACTATATTACAAGACGAGTTTATTTTTACACAAGGGTTTCAAAATAATGGTATTTTGTTAGCTAATTTATTAAACTTAGAATTTTTATTTGATGATCATAATGCACCAGATTATTCTATTAATAGATATTTTGGTATGTATGTTAATGAAGTAGAAGAAGGAAACTTTGATTTATCAGGAATTGGGTTTTTTAAAAATACTGAAAAAAGCCAATTACCTGATATTAAAACTATAACTGAAGTATCTCAATTTTTAAATACTTCATTTGAAATGACTAATGAAGAAGGCATTTTACTTTTTCTAGATCCTAATAAAACAACTACCGTTACTGGTGTACCAACGCCTACGAGAGTTAACGAAGTTGAGTCTGTTTTTTATGTAAAAGATAAAGAAGATGATTTTCATACTATTAAGAAAGGCTCTTTATGGAATAATAATCAGATAAGATTATTTGATAAAAAAATAGATATATCATTGCTAACTGGTTATAAACAACCTGATACGTTTGCTAATGCATCTATTATTAAACATGAAGGTTATGCTCAAATGTATTTAGAAATTACAAATAATATACAAGACGGTGCTAATATATCTTTTTATGATGGGACTGATTTAACTGGTACTATATTTGCAAATGAATCGTTAGTAACAGTTCCTGGTACATCATTTCAAAATTTCTTTAATCCTAACGGGACATTACAAGAAGTTGCACAAGCTATTACATCAGCTATTAATAAGGGTATAAATGAAAACGATAGGTTTTTTACCGCGAGTTACAATGATAGCACAGTTTATATTAAATCAAGATTCAGCGGGTCTAGATTTAATCAATTAAATTTTAAAATAGATATTGCCTATCCTGAAGTTTTTAATGATATAATTTCTTATCCTATTACATCTGTAGCAGAACCTCAAAAATCATTTGTCGGTGGAAACGATGTATCTAATAGTTTACTTAAAGTAGAGCTCGGTGATCAAGATAGATTTATAAAAGGTAATTTTGTTCAAACTACTGGTGGGTTTGCTACTATTGGTGATTGGGTTCCTTATACTGAAGAACCTATTTATAATCCTGCTAACCCAAATGAAATAATAGGCTATACTGATATTAATAAGTATGTTATTATTACGTGCAATGATGATCAGATAATGGTTACGAGATCTAATCAAGTTGCTTTATATTCTGATTATAAACCTTCTTTTGGTAGATTTTCATTTTTTGATGTTAGGGATTTTGATGTTGATTTTTATAGTAATCTGTATAGTGAAGAAGGTGAACTAGCATTTGAGACCTCACACTATAATCAAACTGTTGTGGGTAGTGCAAATCCTATTATATACACAGGAATAAGCTCTAATCCAGAGGTAAGAGAGTTTTATGACAATGGAGGTTTCTTTAACCTCATCGGTTTATTAAAAGATTCTAATCCAGAAAGTGATACACAAGGTTATATTAAATCTGAATATATTAGATTGGAGGAAAACTTTTTAACTTCACAGGCATCGGCTTCTAGGATTATTCCTTATATTAATAAATGGTCATGGGTTAACGATGGTAAAGATGTTAGAAATCACCCCTATAGATTAGATTTATCGGAAGCATTTGGCATTAATAACTTTGCACCGTCTAAGTGGGATCGTGGCCAAGTAGCAAGTGGATATACTCATGAATGGTATTATTTATGTGAATTTCCTAAATATTTTAAAAATAAGGCTATAGCAAGTTCTTGGAGCTATATTGATACTGCGCCAACCGATAATTTAATAACACCTAATTTAATAACAGGCATTCCTGATGTTACGCTTGGTACGTTTCAGCGGGTAGATAAGGATTATTTTAATGATTATTTTATTGTACAGCGATTTAATAATGCAGCTAATGGTATTGTTGAAATTGATAGGCAATTAAGATATGGTAGATTTAATGGTGGTAATAGTAATAATTTTGCAGAATCATTTTTAAGAGGTGTTAGAATTATTGCAAAACCAAAGGCAATAGGAACAGAGAAACCTGACTTTAATGCAAGATCTTTATCATATGTACAAGACGGCTCATTTAATGACTATAGGTTTTCCGCTATGTTAGTTCCTAATTTACCAGATAAACCTGAAACAGAAATTAAATTTATTAAAAATGATAAATGGAAAACTGTTGTAATGTTAATTTCAGTATCTTTTAACGAACCGTGTATTACTGGGTCTGTAATAAATCCTGAATCCATCATTGATAGAACTAGTTTATATTCAGCAGAAAGTAAATATGTAGTTGATTCACAATGTGCCCCAGTAGGTGCGCCATCTGGCCCTTATACTTATTTGGATGGAATAATGCAAGGGGCAATTAATTTTTCATCATCAACATTTGATTCAACTAATCAAACATTTATTATACAAGGTGTACCTGATGTAAACGATATACCTACTAGGTTTTTTGATGATATTACAGTTGGCTTAAATGGAGAATATGCTAGTATTAGATTTATAGTAGGCGGTAATACATATATAATAAGCGGTATAACTCAAATTAATTCGCAAAATGAATTAGTAGCTACTTCTGTAACACAGAATGGTTTACCTTGGCCTATACCTAATTTTATTCCAAATAGTTTAGACTCAAGATCAGCCTCATACCAAACTTTAGGTGGTGGTTATAATGCATATACAAATAGATTAAATAATATTGGTTTTGCTGAAATATTTGATGCGGTTAATCAAGGTAATCCAAATGTAATATATGAAACAATAAGTAATGATGGTAAACTAATGTTAAACAGTGATGGTACATTAGCTCAAACGTTTGGTATAGAGTTAAGAGCACAAGCAGATATTCTTAAATCTGTATATGTAGGTGTGCTACCGGATCCTGCAAAACCTACTGCGTTTAACTTAACTGATGTTATTGGTTATGATCTTTCTTTACAGAGGAAACCAAGAATAACTCCTATTGCTAGACACGCAGGTTATTATCAACCTACGGCTTTGTCAATATTATCATTTAGGGATCCTTATGAAAATATAGATTTTAGTAGTAGTTTTACTGGTTCAACTGGTGCTACTGGGTCGAGTAATATTAGTGATGAGGTTTATAAATTAAAGGTATTAGAATTATGTAAATGGTGTAATACTCAATTTAATAGCTCTGATATTAATTTTGGACAATTACAAAACTTCTTTTATCATAAGGTAAATGAACAAGATCCTTCAACTGTTTTGGAGCTTTCTGCTGATTCTGCATTTCAAAGTTTATACCCTCTTATTAATGAAATAGGAATTGATTATAAAGATTTTTATGCATTCTCTTCTAACTGGGAGCCTTCGTATTTTATTAAGAGTATAGACAAAACTTTAATTGAAGATGTTATTGGTACAAGATCAATGAAAGAAAAGAAATCATTCTTTGGTTCTAAATACTTAAAAGTCCCAGAAGAAATAATTTTAGAAACATTTATACCAGACCCTTTATTTAAAGGTGCAATTAAACAGCCTAGTTTAATTAACGGTACTTTTATGCACCAAGATATATCATCAGTTATTATAAACAAACCTGTGATAAACACAAATGGAGTATTAAATACTAGATCTATTAAGAAAAAACCTTCGCCTCCTGTTATTAATTTTTTCTTATTGATTGAAAAAAGATTAAAAGAGTTTTTATTCACACCTATAAAGGCAGAGTTTATAAAATATATAAATCCTTTATATGGGTGGGGTGATTTAGAAACTTTAGACGATGATGTGAATAGATATATAGAAGAAAATATACTTAAGCTTTATAAAATAGGTAAAGTTGATTTTTATACATTAGCCAGCCGTACTAATACTCCTTCAGATTTTACAACTGCTGAATTAACTAATGCTGAAAAGATAACTGCTGGATTAAGAATTAATGAGAATGTTTCGTCAAAAACATTAAATACTAACCCATTTGATTTAAGGCTAATATATAATAAAAGAACAGGTTTCTCTGAATCATTTGGATTTAGTGTAACTATAGTTAAAAAATAATAAAAAGAAATGCCAATCACTATACAAGAAATAATAGCATCAGACACTATTTCACAGTTAGTTGATAAAACTAATTTTAACTTTGACCAATTATTACTAAATGGTGGTGGACCTGCTGGACCTATAGGACCAGCTGGCCCAACTGGTCCTGCTGGTGGAAGAGGCCCTAAAGGAACTACGTGGTATGAAGATCTTTCTGTTAGTGCACCTGGAAATACTCCTATTGCAGTACCACCGACTGCTACTCCATTAGAAGGGGATTATTATTTACAATTTGATGGTTTAGTTTGGGAGTATACTGGATTAACTTGGAGCGCAACTAATATAAACTTAACAGGACCAACAGGGCCTGCTGGACAGGATGGTGGGTTCGGTGAATATTTTGGGCAAGGAACATTAGTAAATTTAAATACTTTAACGCCAACACCAGTTGGTGGTGGTGGAACTGGGGCAAATGGATCTAACCAAGGTATTCCTACAATTGGAATAGGTTTTGTTGCAAGTAATGCATCACAAGTTGGAGGTATTACAAGAAATGCTGCTTATCAAATAACTGATACTTTAGCAACTACTATTGCTTCAGATGAAATTTCTTTATTAATACATCAGAAAAATCAAAATGCAACCGCTATAAGATTTATGGGTGGTGGGCTTGATCCTAATGAAAACTATTCACAAGGGCCGTTTACAAATTTTGCATCACTTGCTGTTATGCCTGATGATGGTTTAATATTTAATATACCTAAAAGGGCTACTTTACCTGGTAATAATAATGATGTTAATGGATTTACTATTACATCACCAGCCCGAGGTGCTATAGTAAGAATGGGTGGTCAGGTTAATTTATCTTCAGGTAGTAATAATAACCCTTATACGTATGGTGGAGAAAATGGAAACTTTAATATTTCAGTAGGGGCAGAGTCAGGCGGAGGAGGAAATGGAAACCAATTACAACTTGTAACACAAGGAGCTACTGGTTCAACTCAAATCCTTGCAGGTAATAATATTACTATACCAAGTACAACACTATCAACAGGGAAGATTTTATTTACTGCTGCGGAAATTCATAGTGTTACTGGTGGTAGGTATACTGTTAATTCAGCAGCTAATATAGATTTAGTAGCTGCTACTAGTGGAAGATTTATTGCTGGAACTAGTTCAAGCTTAGCTCTAAATGCACAAGATGTTGTTATCGGTATGGGTACAGGTAGTGTACCAACTAGAAGTATATCAATGGGAGCAACCGTTCCAGGCGCTTCTACGATAGGTATTACTACTAACGGTGCTCAACAGGCTGGGGTTGCTATATCATTAAAAACTTATGGAACTAGTTCGAGTACTGGTACTATATCCATTATAGCTGATAACCCAGGTGTTAGTGGAGGTGTAAGTATAAAAGGTGGTTCCGATGCAACTAAAACGGGGTATATAGATATTGATTCTAATAATGCTAACCTGTCACTAGCAAGTAATTTAGGTAATACTATACTTAGTACTTCTGACGGATCTGATCTTAATGCAAGAATTGAATTAGCTTCTCCAACTGGCCTAGTAACTATTGGTGGTAATGGAGCACTCTTTCCCACTGCACCAAGCAATAGCCCGTATAAAGCATTGCTACAGATTTATACAGAGTCACAAGGCTTTCAATCCCCAACAGCAGGTAACTTATTAAATAGGGTAGTTATTGGTGATGGTCCTACTGGCCAAGTGAATCTATCTGGCCTTTCTCCTTTCTATGGCGGTTCTGAGTTGTCAGGTGTACATGCTGGTTTCTCTGGAATGGGATCGACTGTAGGTGACGTAGAGTACCTGGGAGCATTTAACATTACTGGGGGCCTACGTGCTGATGGATATCTCCCAGGAAGTATATACATTTCAGGAGGAAAGGAAGTAGGTGCGTTTGCTACCAGACCAGCTAATGGGATTATTGATTCAAGTGTTGGTATATGGTCTAATGCCGTGGATTTTCCGTCTGCAGGTGGAACGGGTTCAGTGGCTAGAGGAACTACTATTGGCCTAAACAAGCACGGTGAAACTGCGAATTTAAATGGAACACCGAATGGGGACAATGTTGTTGGTCGTACTTATTTGTATGGTATACCCTCAACAAACATGACAGGTTTTGGGCAGAGCTCACAAACTGATATAATGAGCGGATCAGAGTATGATCTATATGCTGGTGTAAATATTGGTGATTATCGTAGAGGTAGACAAACTTTTAAGGTATGGGGTGATTATAATGGTTCGCCTTATATTTCAGTATTTGACGGGGCATTCTCAGGACCAAGTATAGAAAATCAAACTTTTTTCAGTGGTGCACAGGACTGGAGTACTAGAAGAACAAATGCAGGTACCAACAATGCAGATGATGATTTAGCATTTAAATATAAATATCAATGGTCAAGAACAGGTCGTGTTGTGACTGGTTCTGGTCTTATTAAGCTTTATGTCAATTGGGATGGTGGAAATAATGGTGGGACATCAATAGCAGATGGTGCAATGTTTACACCAGCAAATGCTAGCTTTAATTCTCAAATGAAAATTGGTCCAATACCACTCCCTATGCAAGTTAATAGGACTGGTGGAAATAGAACTGATACCACTTCCTTTGCACTTTCCAACCTTGCTGGTATACAAGCAGTTAATATTGCAGGCGCTGTTACAAGTAAGTTTGATTTTGATAATCAGCAAACTAACTTACTGGGGACTAACAGAACTTTAGTAAATGGGACAATTAGTGGAATTAGTTTTAATGGACCTTTTCCAACAGGCGATGTTAGAGGTGGTTCAGCCACAACTGATAATGGGACGGATCCAGGTACAAGTGTTAAATCAGAATTTATGTGGCTTAGTGTATTGAGTGCTTTCAGTAATTCATACCAAATGCTTGGAACAACTTATCATGGAATGTATGCGCCAATAATGTCATTTACATTTACTTATGAATTAAACGCATAAACCTATAAATAATTAATAATATGACAAAAAAAGAAATAAAAGAACTTAATGGATTTATAGGACGCTATAGAGAAATTCAGCTATCTTTAGATTTAATGCAAAAAAGTATTGAGAGTTTAGCAAAGAAAAGAGATGGGCTTTTTGAAGAAGTAGATTTAATGAAGCTAAAAGAAAAAAGCTTTATGAATAAAATAGTAAAAAAATATGGAGCTGAAGAAGTTACTCCTAATAAGCTCTTAAAGTATATAAAGGAATGATATTAATAGTTAAAAATATTCTTGGTATTCTGACAGACCCAAAGAACACTAGGATGTTTTTATTGGGAGGAATTGTAGTATTATTATTTTTATTGCTTAGGCAGTGTAACGAAACTGAACAAGCAAAAGGTGAAGTTACTAGATTTCAAAATAATCTATCAGCGGCTAGTGATACTATTCGTAATTATATAAATGAGAATGGCGAATCAGTTGGAGAAATTAAAGGTTTAAATTTATCATTAGAAGAACTAAGAGATAGTTTAGAATATGAAAAGGGTAGACCGCCTATAACAATTGTAAAATATAAAACGATCGTAGAAGAAAGAATTGTAGAAGTTCCAGTTAAAACAAACGACACTATTGTTAAACAAGATGGTGTGGAGTTTAAATCAGTATTAAGTTTTAATTCTAAAAGTAATTGGGAAAAGAGCTCAAGATTAATTGATGTATCTTTACCGTATACATTTACTGATAGTTTAATATTTGGTTCTGCAACAATAGGATTAAAACAAAATATATGGTTAGATGCAACTTTATCACAGGATCTAAACACGAAGGAGGTTTTTATTAAATTAACTTCTGATTATCCTGGTACGACATTTAATAATACTCAAGGTATTATGATTGATCAAAATAGCCCTGAATTTAAAAGTATACAAATTAAAAATAGAAAACCTTTTGGATTAGGTGTTAATATGGGAATGGGAATTGCAGGAGATGGTAATTTTGGACCATATATCGGAATTGGAATTTCTTGGAATCCAAAGCTTTTGCAATGGTAAATAAATAGAATAGAATGGAATCATCAAGGTTTATACAAATATCGGAGCAGATCTTAGTAGAATATATCTACACAGACCAGGCAGCACCAACAACTTATAATACAGCAACAACTCCTGTTGAGTTAATGCGAGATGGTTATACTAGTGGAACTTACTTTTTTAATACCGATAGTGTTTCGGCAGTTATGGGTAATTATAGAGATATATCAGCCGCTTCTGTTAATGCAACGCGAACTCAATATGTGTCATTAGATACTAGTGTTGGTGTACCGTATAATGATTTTGATGCAGAGTTTACAAACTCTGCTAATTTATTACAATCATTTAACCCTCAGTTAAATGTTGAGTATGATAGTATGAGGGTTCATTTTGTAGCAGGGTTTAATTTTGAAAGTTATGATGGTATAGTATTTGAAGCATTAGCTCCTAGGAGAGATGGTATAATGTTAAATCTTGCTTCTATTAATTTTTTAAAGACTGATACACCAGTATTTAATCCAAACCCTTTATTGCTTGCAGATAAATTATATGCTACTTATATTGAATGGAGAGTACCTTCTTTATATTTTATGAATAATTTATTTACTACAGCTGATCCTAATGGCTTAGCTTATAAAATTACAGAAGGGTCAGGATTTCTTAGTACCCCACCTATCACGCTAAGAGCCACCGGTATTTATGAAACTATTGTAGATAATGCATATAGCTTTTATAATATGCAAGAAATTAATTCTGTATCTATTTTATCTCGAGATATTTATAGTAATTTATATGCTTCAGTTAAAGAAGCAGATGATGGCGATTATTTTACTTTGCACGGGGAAGTAACTGGATCTTCATTAAGTAATTTTATTGCACAGTTAAATTCATCAGGTGGAAATTACGTAGTGTTTTATGAAATAGCTGTAGTAGAACAAGTAGGAACGGTATTCTCTACAACGTCCACTCAAGTATTTACACAGAGTGGAGATTATGATTTACCTATATTATATAGACCAATAATTAAAAATGCAAATACAGCAGTTTCTTTTACTATTAATCTATCTATGAGATTATTTAATAAAGCAGATAGTACACAAATAATTAAGAATGCTAGTCTTACATCTTTTGATACTCAAAGATATGGTAAACAAATGCTTACATTAAATTTAGGAGTTGTACCAACAGTTGCAAATGTTTATAATCAAATCAATAATGATACTGGAAAACAAATAGTAGTAGGGACAGGTGGTGTTAACAATTCTGCTAATACTTCAGAAGAAATAGCAGCAGCATTAGTTGTAAAAACACAATTTGTTACTTCATTTAGAGATAGGCTAAAAATTAAAGCTGCAATATCTCCTGCAAAAATACAAACAATAACAGAAGAAAATGACAGTACAAACTAACATATCAGTTACACCAACACAGAAAGAATATTATCAGAGGTTTGTAAATCTTTCTGTTAATGAGAAGGCGCTACCGCAAGGTGACGGCACGATTAGAATTTCGCCATTTGATGATTATTTTATTTTTACAATTTTTGATGAAATCGATAATGAAGATACTCCTATAGATTTATCTAATGTTGGAGATATTTATTTATCATTTATTGGAAATAATGATGAAATAGTAATTAAAAATCATACACAAGTTGAAGAAGTTGATTTATCACAAGGTGAAGTTTTATTTAGAATAACTAAATCAGATAGTAAGAAAGTATTAGCATTAAATAATAATAATTTTTATGTTTCTACTAAAATGATTAGTCCTGAAGATGGGTCTGTTTCCGATGAATCTATTTTATATCAAGGTATATGGCTGGCCTACAGTGATGCAACAAGAACAGCATTAACTGTTCAATTAGAAGAATTACAATTAGAATATAGTAAATTATTAGGTGATCTTGAAGATGAGAATACTCAGCTAAAAAATGATAATCAAGAATTAGTTAATTCAGCAGGCCAGGATGATTTAGTTATCCAAGGACTTCAAAATAATAATTCTTCTTTAATAAATGAAATAACTGAATTAAGTGAACAAATTAAATCTAATGAATTAGCTGCATTACAGCGTGCATCACTAGCAGCTAATGCAGCCGCAAATAAGCAAGCACAGTCTAGGCAACAAATTAAAGCTTTAGTGAGAGGTGCTAAATCTGCACAAACAGGTTCAACTGAAGCCTCTTATTTTAAACAGGCTGCTGATAATTTAGAAAATTATACAATATAATAAACATGCTATTAAGTGCTAGAAATAATCAATTTAAATTTAATTTTCCAAGGAATTTTGTACCTAAAGAAATAGCAGCTAGATATAAACCCTTTCTTACACGAATACCAGGCGGTTTAATTAAAGAACCTATTGATTTTTGGAACTATGGGATACAATCTATTAATTTACCTGGACCTTCATTTGACCCGGTACAACAAAATGATTTTCCTGGAAATACTCGAAATTTTAGAGCAAGTGTTCCTAAGCAAGAATTATTTGATAAAAAGCTAACAGTAACAATGCAAGCATTTGATGGTTATGTTAATTATTGGATGGCTGTAGAAATGTTTGACTATTATTATAAACAAAATGGTAGGAATCCTTTTTTACCTGAAGGCGTAGGAATACAGATGTTAGATTCTGATGGTACAATCTTTGTTACTATTCAATTAAAGAATATGATTATGAATAATATTGGTGCATTGGATTTAAACTTTTCAAGTAACACTATTGAATTTGAAACTTTTGATATTGAATTTACTTATAACATTTTGGATATAGCAGTTAACATAACCTAATATATAAACAAATAAAGTAAACAAATGAAAACCTTTAACGATTATTTAACTGAGAATAGAGAAGAAGCTTTAAACATACAAGATTTATTAAATGAATCTCATGATTTAACAGAAGAACAGGATGCTGCAATTGATATGGCAGTAGAAAGAATTCTCGAAGCTCAAAAAGAAGGTAAGAATCTAGAAGACTGCGTTGAAGAAATAATTAATGAAGGTTTATTAGGAAGTATATTTGGTGGATTAACTGGTTTTGCTTTAGGAAAAACTATAGGTAAGGCTGTAGCTAAAGTCCTAGGTGTTACTAAAGGTGTACTTTATGATTTATTAACTTCACGTCTTGTTGGTGCTGCGTTAGGTGCAGTCATTGGCAAGAGAATATAATTTATATGATAAATATAGGAATTGATTTTTCTTTAAATAGTCCAGGTGCATGTATAGAAACATCGGAGGGACAATACAAATTCATAACATTTTTTAATTACGGTAATCGTATATGGGATGAGGAAGGTAAAAAAATACCTAAGGCATTCAGTGTTCATAAAGAACTGATGGATGATAATGCTATTTTAGGATTTCCATACACAAGAGATGTAACAAGTAAAGATTTTTTACCTAGGGAACGTCAGAAGTTATATGATGCAGGAAATATTAGTTCTTTAATGGTTAATGTTTTTTCTACTATGTTTGATGATGATGAAGTATCTGTTGCATTAGAAGGATTCTCTTATGGGTCTAAAGGAAATTCATTTATAGATATAATTCAATACAATACTTTTTTAAGAAAGGAATTAATAGACAAATATACTGTAGAGAAATTATCAGTTTTTCAACCTTCTCATGTAAAAAAAATTGCAGGCAAAGGAAATGGAAATAAACATTATATGATAAAAGCATTCCAAGATGATGTTCTAAATGATAAGAACCTAAGGAGCACTAAACTTTGGAAATGGTGTAAAGGAAAAGACTTCAGCACAAAAATACCTAAACCTTTAGATGACCTAGTAGACAGCTACTTTATCGTACAAACTTTAAAGGCTAACAACTAGATACTTTTCTTTCTTTGAATAGTTAAAAATTATATTGCAACTTAGTAACTTTGTTTCAGCTTTTTGCAAAAAAAATAAAATAAAATGATAAAACCCTTAGGAAATAGAATATTTTTAAAAAAAGATGAGCAACCTGAAAAGAAAGGTGATATAATTTTATTAAAAAAGGATGGGATGTATGCTCCTCCTTATGCAGGTACTATTATTGGGATCGGTGATGAAGTTAAAGATAAAGAATATCAAATTGGGACAAAGGTTCTTTTTCATGACTTGGCGGGTATAGAATTTCAGCATAAGGAAGAAACTATATTTAGTTTAAGAGAAAGAGATATAACTGCAATTATTTTAGATAAAAATGTACAAGTAATCTGAAACAAACTGACTTAGGAGATATATAATAAACAAAGGTACTGAAAAGTTTGGTACTTTTTAAACTGGCGATAACAAGGCAAAATAAATAGGCAATTAAATAAGTAGTTTAGGCATAGAGCTTTGTTATCATTTTAAATAATAATAATAATAACAAAAAAAGGCAATTAACATGGCAAATGAATTCGACATTTTTAACGTAAGTGTAAAAGATTTAGACACTGGTGAAAGA
>Ga0209535_1000464_pt1 | contig 28695 bp, 35 predicted proteins | sample LinPmetageLP28_FD_184041 | JGI IMG/M metagenome (GOLD analysis project Ga0209535, IMG submission 184041) | Marine viral communities from the Pacific Ocean - LP-28 (SPAdes) (version 2) | ecosystem: Environmental > Aquatic > Marine > Oceanic | place: Pacific Ocean | collected 2009-08-22
TCCAGAAGATGGCCCAGAAGATGGTCCAAAGGAAGGTCCAGAAGATGGCCCAGAAGATGGTCCAAAGGAAGGTCCAGAAGATGGCCCAGAAGATGGTCCAAAGGAAGGCCCAGAAGATGGTCCAGATGGTGGACAGCCGAAAGATGGTAAACCAGCAGACCAAGAAGGCCCTGGTCAACAATTGCAACAAAAATCCCAGGATGAAATAGAAGATACTTTAAATAAAGCTTTAAATGTTGATGATTTTATTTCTGGCTTTATGAGGCCAGAGATAGTTATGAATGTTGTTGGAGGATGGTCTGATAAAATGTTAAAAGACAAATTATATGAACCATTTGGAGTTTCTAAAGAAGTACCTACTTCACAATTTAAAAAAGAATTAAGAAAAAAAATAAAACCGTATTTTGATTAAGACTAAATAAAATGGCAGATAAAAAACAATTACAGAAAATAATAGATACAGCTACTACTCAAGAAGTAAAACTGATGGCTCAAGCAGAATTGCAAAAATTAGAGCTAGTCGAACAAGCTTCTAAAGGAGATGATTTGTCAAAGGCATTAGTAGTCTTAAAAGATGTAGTGGATAAATATAAAGCTAGTCCCCAAGGAAGAGGTGGAGGTAGTGTTCCAAAAGAAGAAATTGAAAAAATGGTAAGGGCTATGGTCCAAAATACCAAAATAAGATATGAAGATTTGGACCCAGAGCTAAAGGCAAAATTATCTGGTACAGTAAAAGTTCAATTAGCTTTAACAACGACATTTGGCAAAGGTTCTGGAGGACCCATAACTGAACAACAATTAAACAGACCATTATTTCAAAAGCTATTGTCTGATTTAAAGGCCTACAATAATGTTTATTTATATGGTGGGGCTGGTACTGGTAAAACATTTGTCGCTGAACAAATGAGTCAATTTTTAGGATGGAAATATATTGAAGTTAACTGTAACCAATTTACATCACCTTTAGAGTTAGTAGGAGGTCAAACAATTGATGGTTATCAAGAGGGTAAATTAGAAATGGCTTGGACAAATGTCATGAACGATGGTACAAGAGTTCCAGGATGCGTTTTGTGTTTAGATGAGTTACCCAAATTAGACCCTAATACGGCTGGTGTATTAAATGCAGCTTTAGCTAAAACAAAGCAAAAAGGACAAGGAAAAGAACCAGTTATTTATAACGGAAAAGGTGACCAAATTAAATTGGGTAATTTATTTGTAATAGCAACTGGTAATACACAGTTAAATGATACATCACCAGAATATGAAGCAAACTTTAAACAAGATTTATCTTTACAAGATAGATTCGTAGGTTCTACTTATCAAGTAATAGCCGATTATCAATCTGAATACGAAGTGTTCATGAAAGGGGTTACATTCATTTGGCTTTATTTAATAAAATTAAGAGAAAAAATAATGGAACGTCAATTGACTGGAGTAGCATTTGTTTCCATTCGAATAATGATGTCTTTAAAAGATACATATTTAGTTTATAGGACCCCAGAATTACAAAAAGTAAATTCAGATTATGCAATTAGGTATCCTAAAACCTTAAAAGATGGATTGGATGAGTTTTTAAATCTTTTTACGGAAGCTCAACAAGATGAGTTAAGAGATTCAACAGACTATGATGCTTTTATTGAAATAGTAAAAGTAAAAGATGATTTACCGATTGATAAATTAGATACAAGAGAAGAGGTTGCAGAAGCAACTAAAATTATAAGAGAAAATATGATTGAACAAGGTTACATAAATACTTAATATGATTCCAGAATCAGAAAATTTTTCTAAGGGTAGAAGGGCTTTAACCAACAATTTTTTGGATGGGGCTAATTATGTCTTTAAATATTCTAGAAGTATAAATGATTTAGTTAGAATAGGAGAAGAATACTCAGAAGAATTACTTAGTGAAGGGGACCCATTTTTTACCAGGAATTGGGCAGATAAAGAATATTCACAATCTTTTATTGGTGGACCCAGGTCGGAAGCAGATAAGATGCCGTTTAGCTCTGATTACATTGAAGAAGAGGAATTGACAAATTCGATTCAAGCATTTAATGAAATTTTAGCTGAAGTAGATATGGGGGGAGCATTTAAAAAAGCAAAACTTATAGCTACAGAAAAGCCAACTGGTATATTTGATTTTGGTTTAGCGAGTCCTGGTTTATATAGAAAGCAAGAGTTTTTTTCTAAAGAATTAAAAAAAGATGAACCTTTTTTGTTTGCAGATGAATTGCCTGGGATAGTGCCAGGGTTATATGTTGAAAAAAACGCAATGGGTCAATTTTGGTATGCCATGAAAGATGGTAAAAAGTATGAAATGACTAAGCAGCAAAAAGGTACTGAAGCTTTAAAAATTAAGGCCCCAGATGCAAAATTGGAGTATGCTACTTCCGTAAAAAAAGTTTATGTAACATTCAAACGTGAAGGTGGAAAAGCAAATTTTGTTGATTTGTATGTCGGAGTAGGAGGTTTGGGTGGAATGCAATCAAGTGGTATGTTGGCTAGAGCATTACCAGTAATGTTAGCAGCAAGATATTTTGAATCTATGGGAATTAGGACCAGAATAAATGCAAGCAGAATGTATCATAATCAAGGTAACATATTTAACTTTTGTTGGACAATAAAAGATTTTGGTGCAGACCTGGATTTCAAAAGAATTGCTGTTGATACAGCAGATACACGATGGTTTAGATGGAATTTATGGAGATATTCTTCAGCTATTGCTATAAAAGAATACGATGTAGCTAATAGAGGAAGTGGTACAACAATTTATGGTGGAAGTTATATGGCTTCATGTCGTGGAAGGTGGAGAAATTGGTATTTTGACCAGATGAAAGAAAACAAAGTGCCGTTTGTTAATTTAAAACCAGAGTTAATGATTTTTGGGGGATTGGAAAATCCACCATCTGAATATAGATATGAAGGTCCAGAAGGTACGGTTTACAAACAAATAAAAGAAGAATTTTTAAAAATTTTAGATAGCGTAGATTTTTCATTTAACAAACCCCAGGATGCTGTAAGGAGAATACATCAAAGAATGGTTGTGGAAAATGGAGTAAGTATGGATAGATTTCAAGATTACGTTTCTAATCTTTTAAAAAGAAGTTATCAGTTTCCAACTAGAGGTATGTATGCCACACCAGAAAATGAACAAGTAAAAATGATTGATAATTACATAACTCGAAGTGCTGACTTTGGGAAATATTTGCAACAACTACAATAAAAAAAATATGAAATCTAAATTTAGTAAAAACCAGCTTATTAAAATTTATGAAGTAGTTAATGAGCTTAATCAAGAAAATGAAAAATTAGGAAGTCATTATAAAAATGAAGGCCTGGAATGTTTTTATGATAAAAACTCTAACTTTATGCTTCGTTATTGTAACATGACATTTAGTGGTGGAGGGCTAGTTATGAATCATGAATACAAAGTAATTACTCCAGAAGGTGAGGTAAAAGATAAAAAAGATTTGTTTAAAACAGATGCAGAAGCTCACATGTGGACAAGGGAATTGCAAAGTGTGGATATAAAAGACTTAACAATATAAGATGCAAGAAAAAATAGCTGATTTTGTAGGATATAATACCTTTGAATTAACGGAAATGAGCAAGAATGCTCCAGAGCTTTTTGCTGCCGTACAATCTGTGATTAAAGAGCTGGGTATAAAATATGGTAGTTCTACCGAAAAATTAGCAACTAAAACAGCTCCTAAAGAAAGTGGTGAAATTATTCCATTTTATTTACCAACTATTAAGGAAGCAGCAAAAATAGTATTTAAAGGCATGGGTGTAAGTGATTTTTTATCTCCCTGGGAAGCTGGTAGATTTAAATTAGCAGATAGTTTAGATGACTTAATTGGTGAAGCTAGAATGGAAGCTAACTTATATTTTCAAGAAGGTGGCCCTGGTGTAAGAGGAAATGCTGGTTCAGCTCCTCAAGAAATTTATCGTGCAAAAATATTACAATTAAAAGATGCTATTACAAAAAAAGAGGTCAAAATAAAGACAGCTGAAGATAGCAAATTAGTAGTAGTAAAAGATGTTGTGGGTTTAGAATTTCATGGACCATTTACAGAAAAAGAAGAAGTCAAAAAATTAAAATTAGTTCCACTTTCTGTATCAAAAGGTGATTTTATTTATTACATGTTTTTTTGCCGAACTAAAGATATGCAAGAAACGGCTATAGAAAGAGTTTCAGACATTACTACATTATTAAAATTGTTAAACGGAGAAGAAGTGAGTTTATTTAACGCTAAACTTTACGTTCGAAGAAAGGGTAGTAACGGCCTTACCTATCATGGACTTGATTATGTAGGAAATTGTAAATTAAAAAGACCAGAAAAACAACAAGTAAAATTAGGTAAGAATAGTGGAGGGATTTGGTATATAATTGAGAGAGGTGGACAGACTTCTTTAAAATCATATAATAAGACAGATACCGAGACATATGCTTCTTTAAATAATATGGAAATTGTTGAAAGTTGGGATATGTCAAAACCAACTCCCAAAACAGAACCAACTCCCAAATCAGAACCAACTCCCAAAAAGAAAAGTGAACCTAAAATAAATTATGGGGAACCAGTTAAAGATGATAAAGACCTGGAAGGTTCGCTTTTAGAGATGGTATATTCAAACGGAATGGTAGTAAATGCATATGTTAGACCAGATTCGATGAATGCTACAAAAGATGGTTATGAATTTGATATGGTTTCTTTTGCTGAAAATGAAAGTATTCATGCTATGAAAATTTATTTGACTTCAAAAGACATTCAATTGTTATTGGCTGGCGAAGTCACTAGGGAAAGTGAACCAGCTTACACGGCCATAGAAATACCAGGAATATTGGAAAGCGAAGTATCACCATATGTAATTCCAGAAGGAAAATATCCAAGTGCTGTTCCAAACAATAATGTTTCTACTACTGGTTTAAAACGAAAAGGACCTACACAATCGGCAGCAGCTTATGTAAAGCTTTGTTCTGAAAGTTTAAATCTTCCAGAAGAGCTTATATACTATGTAAATGAACCAGGTAAATATATACCATTTATAATGTATGGTAATGATGGTCAATGGTGGTATTTAAAAATGGTAGGTAAAAGTGTTAAGTGGACAGTTTATGCTGATATGACTGAAGCAAAAATGAGAGATATTAGAAAACAAAACAATAATATGCAAATTCAAAAAACTTCAAAAATGTCAAAAGAAGATTTATTGAAAGAACAAAAAGAATTGATTGAAACACTATCATATTTTGACAGTAAAGACCCAGAATACAAAGAAACTCAAGCTGAATTAGCAGAAATTGAAGAAAAACTTAAAAATTTAAAAAAGTAAAAAATGGCAAAAAGAGAAACTGTAATAGGTAAAGAAATAGCAATACTGGAGAAAGCATTAAGTACAGCTCCAGAAAAAGTAAAAATCAAACTTAAAAGTAAAATAGCTCGTTTAAAAAAAGAAGCGAAAGGCATTCCAATGTCGGCAAAACAATTGGCCAATAATGTACTTCGTCAAAAGCAAAAATTAAAAGAATTAAGTAAAACTGACTTTAATAATTTAATTAGACAGCTTTCTAAAAAGCCAGAGTATGCATTTTTAAAATCAATGACAAAGGATGAAATCATTCGAGATATAAATAGAAAAGCTAAACCAGCTGGATGGAGATTCAAAGGAAGAGGTGACTATAGAAATCCAACAAAAAGAGACATCGCAAATCGTGGTACAAATGGAGTTTATTGGGAAGCCAGAAGAGAAAGAAGTGATGTATCCCAGGCAGCACAATTAAAAAAAGGTGGTAAAGTGCCTACTTATTATGAAGTGGGTGCTGATTTTGGTGAAGATATAGGAACACAGACTATTGAAACTTTTGATACAAAAAAAGAAGCCCTGGAATACAAGAAAAAAGTAGAGAAAGGACAAGTAAAAGATAAATACAATGAATGGCCAGGTAAAGCATCGGACATAAAAAGTGTTTTTGTTGATTCTGTAACATCTGATTACTTAAATGAAATGGCCAAAGGTGGGGAAATGGAACAAGGTTATAATGACCGAATGGATGAGTCATTAGGCATGAGACATAGAGGTTCAAAATCTCAATCACTTAAAGACAGAAGGGACGAAGCCAAGGGAATGAATAAAGCCATGGGTGACAGAGCTTACCAGTCGGTTGGAACTATGGATAAAATGGATAAAGGTGGTTATATAAGAATTAAAGAAATTCTAGGAGAAGATACACCCTGGTTAGCTGATATTGAAGACGATACTCCACATGAAGATGAAGATGGTTTAAGATATGTGTGGTATGATGGTGACCAAACAACATCAAATGTTACCCAGGTATTGAAACGCTTTGGCTTAAATAAACAAAAAATAAATGATGACCTTAAAAGAAAAGGTTTAAAAAAGGAATGGGTGTTTGATGATGGATTTGCTCATTTAACAGTTATGTTTCCAGATAAAAAAGAAACTGGTGGAGAAATTGAAATAGAAGAACCAGAAATTGTTCGTTATTATTTCGAAGATGATGCATATGAATATGAAACTGGTGGTGGAGTAAAAGGAAAAAGTGAAGAGTTGGAAATACTTAAAAAACTACTAATAGAGGATATAGCATCTGAAAAGGAATTGCTAAAAGATTTAATCAGAAAAGGAGAAAGAGATGATATTATGGAGACTCGTGGAATGATGGGTGCTCGAAAAGAAGTATTGCGTGATATAAGAAATATTGAAGAAGGAAAATACAAAAAAGGTGGGACTTATTTCGCTGATGGTGGAGAAACTGAAGAACCAGAAATTGTTCGTTATTATTTCGAAGATGATGCATATGAATATAAAAACGGTGGTACAATGTCTGATGGAAAAGGAATGAAATTTAGATTGGAGTCAGCAAATGAAGACTTAAAAAGGGTGGCAAAGTTTGTAGATTCAAATCCAATGGTCAAAAAAGCAATGGATAAAACTGTAAATGGATTTAACATTGATAGTGCATTAGGAGATGCTTTGGTGGCTACAGATTTAAGTGATGATGAAGTTTTTGAATTTAAAGTAAATGGAAAATCATTTGATGAATATGGTAAAGGTGGAAACTTAAAATCTGTTCCAGGAGACAATAAAGGTTTATCTAAACTACCTAAATCAGTCAGAAACAAAATGGGCTACATGGAAGAAGGTGGCGAAATGGAGCAAGGGTACAATGACCGTGATGACGAAAGTTTAGGTATGTCACATAGGGGCATGAAAAAACAGAGTTATAAAAGCAGAAGAGACGAAAGCAAAGGAGAACGTAAATTTATGGGCAAAAGAGCTTATAGAGATGATAAATAAATTTGAATTATGAAAAAAGCAAACGTAGGGGCTTATATCGCAGCAGCTGGTAAAGCAAAGGAAATCGCACCAAATAGTGTAGATGCCCTTGATAAAAGAATAGCTAGTAAATTGGCTGGACCAAAATATGACGATACACCTTTGTTTAAAGAGAAAGGTGGTAAAGTAGGTGATATAGTTACATTGCCGAAAGAACATGACCCAACGAGTATTTTAAATAACTTTCCAAAAGGAGATTATAAAATTCTAAGAGTTAAAAAAGGTACTGATACAGTACCAGAAGGGTTTTATGAAGTAGAAAATAAAGGTGGAAGGAAAATTTGGTTGGCTAAAACTAGGTTTTCTAAACCTACATCAAAAAGTGGAAAAATGAAAAAATCAAATACTTACTCTTATCTTAAAAAAGCTCAAATTAAAAAAGTAGAGGTAGATTTAAGAGGTAAAATTTTTGATATACCTGGAGATGAACTTTTATCTGGTGTATATGTAAAAGGTGGAAAAAAACTTACACCAATGGCCAAAAAAGTAATGGCCAAAAAAACAGATGCAGAAGCGTTAAGAAACAAAATCATAAAATATGCTACAGCTTTTTATAAAAAAGAATACGACAGCAAAATAGAACCTGGGATGCTGGCTGAAATTAAAACATCAGACATTAAGAAATTTTCTGAATGTGGTTTGAGTGAAGAAATGATTATGGTTTTTTATGCTGGATGGAAATCAATTAAAGCTGTAAAGTGTGATGGAGAATTCAATTATGGCATGGCTGGTGGTGTTTTTTCTTACAGAGAAGATTATGTGGCTGAATTGATTAAAGAAGCATTAGAGTTTTGTAAAAATAAAACTTTTGAAATAGGATTTAAATATCCAAGTTTTAACTGGAAAAAAGCTGGGATGATAAAACCTAAAACAGAGGTTATAGATTCACCAAAATATGATACATCTAGAATAAAAGGAAAACAAAGTATTGTCAAAGTTACCAGGTTCTTATATAAAGGATATCCTATGACATCTGTATCTAGTGTTGGTGATATTGAAAATGGTAAAAGAAAAGCAGATTATGGTAAGGTTGAATTGTTAGACCCTACAATAAATAATTTTAACTCCAGTTATTTAGCTGTTGTATCCAGAAATATAGATGCTTTATTTGACCTAAGTAAAGCATTATTAGGACAAAAAGAAAGCTATGTAAAAGATTTTGATTTTCTGGTACAGAGCAAAACATTTGGAATACAAGCCCTGGAAAGATTTGATATTAAATTCAGAAAAGGTGGATATATGGTAGAGGGTGGTAAAACATATTCCCAGAAACAAGAAGAATTAAAAGAAAATCTTAAAAATATATCTGAAAAAGAAAAAAGAGAAACCTTTAAAAAAGCTTTTGGATATGAATATGATGGTGAGTTTAATGCTAACGGACAAAAGGTTAGACAACATCCATTACCATTAGATATAGCTTACAAAGTGGCATTATACACTTTAGAACGTAGAGAAAAAGCTCCAATGAGCTCTAAAGCTCACGGTGGACGTACAGCAAGCAATTTATTAGGAAGCAAACTATCAAAATCGTATCCAGAGTTTGAATCCACAATACCATGGATGGGTGGAAAGCTATCTCTTTACACAGTTTTCAATGAGAAAACAGATAAAAATTGGAGAAAAGAAGCTAATAAATTTATGGATGCTGAAAGAAGAAGAGGACGAAGCTCTTACTTAAAAGAAGAAGGGCACCTACATGGTTTGTATTTGAAAGCACATTTCGCAACTGGTGGAAATATGTATAATCAAAAAGGTAAATATGTTTATGTACCTATGTCAACTTATAGAGGTGATATGTTAGAAATTGGCTCTGCTTACACTACATTAGACGATGCAAAAGATTGGATTAGAAAAAAAGAACAAAAGGATACAACAATAGATTCAAAATCTATTGAGACTATGCTTAAAGAACCAAAAGAGCAAGTTTATTCAATGGAACAAATTGATGAAAAAGCATTACATTTTTCCTATCCTATGGCTGGTAATTATGCCTATATCATTATTGAAACTAAGTTAGAAGGTTCTACCTACGCAGAGGGTGGTAAATTAAAAAATGGAGATGTAGTTGAAGTTAAACCACCTAATTATGGATATGATAGTACATATTATGTTGTGTCAGATAAAGCTGGTTATGATGAAGATGGGTTTTTAATATCTCAAACAAGTAAAAGGTTAAGTGATGTTTTTGAAGAAGAACAATTAGAGAAATTATACGCTAAAGGTGGCTCTATAAAGAAACAAGTACGTTTGGAAGATGGGAAAATGTATAATGAAGTCGTATATAGAAAAAAAGACTTAAAGGGCAAGCCAACAAACGAAACTTATGTTGAATATGAGTTAGTAGATAAGAAAGCAAAAGGTGGCCAGGTAGGTGACGTAGTATATTTTAAAAGTGGTAGAAATAAAGATAAAATAAAATCTGGCGAAATTTATCGAAAATTTGATAACGAGTATGCTGTCATGAGTAATTTTTCGCAAGAGTTAGTAGATAAATCAGATTTAGTAGATGCTCCAAAAACTAAAACTAAAAAGTTTTTAGGGTTTTTTAAAGATGGGGGTTCTATAAGCATTGCCGAATATGGTAAAATGTGTGATTGTTAAAATGAAAAAAGAATGTTATTTTTGTTAAAAAAGATAGAATGGAATTAAATTATAAAAAAGAGCTTCAGAAAAACAATGTAGCTGTATCTGAATTACCAGAGGATGCCCAAACTGGTATTGAACAAATCAATCAAGTGCAAAGAGCAATAACTATGCTCGAAAAAAAAGGTAAATCTCCTTCTCCAAAAACTTTGAAAAAAATCAAAGCTATGGACAAATGGGTTTCATATGAAATATATGATTATGTAAATGAGGGAATTGAGGACCAGGGTGAAATACCCTTTGAATCAGATGAGGTAGTGGAAGAAATAGAAGAACAAATCGAAGAATTTAAAACAGAAGAAAAAGTGGAAGAAACACAAATGTCTGATTCGAAAGGATTGGAAATAGAAAACGAGCTAAAAGGTTTGTTTTCATCTGGAAAAAAAAGTATGGATATAGAAGACTTACAATCATCAGCTCCATTGAGCTATGACTTGTTATTTGATACATATGAACCAGAGGAAGATAACGGAATAGAAACAACAAGATATAAGCTGTTAGAACGAGAAGATGGTTTATTTCATTTAACACAGAAATAAAATGATAACTAAATTTGACACAAGCCAGGTAACACCTGGTAAACCAGGAAGTTCTAAATTGATGCTCTATGTTGCTGTAGCAGTTGGTGGTTTTCTACTTTACAAGTATGTAATAAAACCTAAACTGGAAAAAGATAATGAAGATAATTGATAAGTTACAAGAGAAAAAAATAAGAGTTCTTTTTGGTTTGGTTGCTTTTATAGGTGGCCTTACATCTATTTTACTTTTTCACCAGAGAAATAAAAATTCTAAGGAGCATAAGGAAGTAATGGATATGGAAAAAGAGCTTCGTGCCCTTCAAATTGAAGAGTTAAAAATGCGTAAAGCAAATCGCAAAGATTTAGTTAAGTAGCATTATTCAATTACTTTTTGTATGTTTGTGCAATATCTAAAATTACAAGTATGCAAGAAGAGAAAAAATTGTGCCCATGTTGTGGTGCTAAATTAACTGGTAGAGATGAAAGAATATCTAAAGGAGTAGCTACGAATTTAATCAAATTTCGTGAAGCTGCTATTCTTAGTCTTAAATATCGTGGTTTAAACAAAGTACATTTAGCAAAGGATTTAGATTTAACTAAAAATCAATATAATAACTTTCAAAAGTTAAGATATCATGGTTTAATTGCTCATTATAAGGATAAAGAAACCAAAGAATATGAATCTGGCTATTGGCTTCTGACTAAAAGAGGTAATAGCTTTGCTAAAAACGAATGTAGTATATCTAAAAAGGTAGTGATTTTTAGAAATAAAATAGTAGAACGGTCAGATGAAAAAATTACTTTAAAAGAGGTTTTAAAAGAAAATTTGCCTTTCTGGGATAAGCATGATGATTTCGGATTTTATTTTGATGATGTAGATGATTACAATAAGCAAAATGAACAATTAGAATTATTTTAACTATCAGCAAACGAGAGATTTGATTTAGATAGAAAATTGGCTCCATTTATGGGGCCTTTTTTATGGTTCAATTTTTAAGCAGTTTATATTGGTGTACCAACGGTCATGTTTAAACCTGGAGCTTACAAAAAAACTTATACAAATTTCATCACCTATTTTGAAATCATTTTTGATTATTTCAATCTTATCTTTTCGGCACAATACATTTACTGTCCTGGTTGTTTCGTGACCTACGTTTAAAGTTACGCTGGAAAAATTATCTGCATCATTTATTTCGCTCAAAAAACCTTTGATACGATTATAATATACTTGCTTTGTTTCATGTAACATACTTATAGCAAAGATACAAACTAGAAAATTATATCCTGGTTGTATTTTTATGTACGGATATTTATATTATTTTTGTACAAACAGAGTAGTGAATGTCTAAAAAAAGAGAGTTAGAAACTTTATTGGGTAATATTCAAAGGGGTTTGAAAAAATACTCTGTAGAAGACCTTAACGAAGCAATCGTAACATTTTTGAATAAAAAAGATGACAAAACTATAGAAATAGACAAAGTTATAGGAATTGTTTCTAAAGAATATAATGTAAGTAGAAATACTTTAAAAAATAAAAACGCAAGAGGTACTCTCCAGGAAGCAAAACAAATTTGTTATTGTTTATTGCATTTTAATTTAGGTTTATCCATACGACATATAGCAAATACCATATTTTTTTGTTGGCCAACATCTGTAGCTGTCGGAATTAAAAAATACAAAAATGCTGATGAACACCACAAACAAGATAAGTTGTTTATAGATAAATATGAAAAACTCCAGGGTATTTTAATTCAACAAATATGTAATTGATAAAAATGAAGACATATATAAAACGAGGAAATAAAAATTATAAAGAACGTAAAATGCTGGATGAGCTTGAACCTATTTTGGCTGCAAAAAAGGAAAAAGACAGTAATTTTACATTTACTCCAGCAAGAACCTACGAAGACCTAAAAACATTATATGGTAACCATGTAGCTGAAGTTATTGATGCTGAAGAAGTACCAACAGAAAATATTAAACAAGAAAAAGAAGTAGATATGGCTGAAACAAAACCAGTAGAAGAAATAAAAGAAAGTACATCCTCACAATTTATTGACCCCTTTAATCAAAGTGAACCAATAGTTAGAGATTATGTATTTGGTGACCAAAGTTTAGAAAAAGGTAATTCCGATAAAAAGCAAACTTTTACTCCTGGGTCTTTTGACGAACCACAATCATTTGACGAAGCATTTGTGATTCCAGATGATGAAGATGATGCAGATGCAAAACCCAGTTCTTCAAAAAATGAGTCATCTTCAAAATCTGAAGAAAAAAAACCAATAAATCCCAGGTTTGATGACATGAAAGGGTCTTTACAAAAGAAAAAGACCAAAAAATTTGCAAAATATATTGTTGAAGCTGTTTCTGTGTTGCAACAGAAAGGTTTTGTATGGTATGCAAATAAAGATATAAATGATGCCAAATTAAACGAATATGAGTTAAATGGAGAAATGGATTTAAGTCTTTTGGTAACTTTAGCAGATGGCCAGGAAGTTACGGTGAAAGAATTTTTTCAATCTCAATGTATGAAAGCCGAACAGATGAGTCATATTTCTGCTGAACAGAAAGAAGACTTGACAGACAGCTTAACTGAAGTATTGATGGAACAAGGTGCTGGACCTACTCCTACTCAAGAATTGATGTTGGTGGCCTTAACAATTATTGGTGGACAAGCTTTAACCTTGATGACATTAAAAGCCGAAACTGGAAGTTTACTCTCGCAGCTGAGAAATATGAATGGTGATGGTGGACAACAATCTTCAGAATATGAAGAACCCTGGCACCAGAAAGAAAATGCTACAATTCCAGATGAACCTTCTGAGGTAAATGAACCAGAAATTACTCCTAATGAAAAAGTGGAGTCAACACCAAATGAAGAAGTGCCAGTACCACAAAGCATGCAAATAGGTGAATCAATAGACACAAAAGAATGAGCGAAAAAGAACAAAGAGAAGCTGGCATGATGGCCGTTACTGGAATCCAGGGAGTCGGTAAAACGTATCTAAATATGTATATAATTAAAGACTATATCAAAGATAAATTTTACAATAAAGTCAAAGGCCGTAAATGTCTGATAATGGATACTAACGGAGAATATACCAAATCTCAGTTTACAAAGAATGATATTGATAATGTGGACCCTAAAAGATTGGCCGTTAAAGATGTGGCCAGTTGGTGCCGAACACCTGGTGGAGAGGTTCGCAGAATAGATGCAAAAAACATAGGACTAGAACAAAAGATTCAAATTTTGGAATATTTGTTAGAACACTATAGAAATGGTATGCTGGTATTAGAAGATATAAATACCTACATTTTAAATGTAACTCACATGAAAGAACTTGTAGGTGGTATAGTAAATTTAAGGCACAGAGCTGTAGATGTTCTTATTTCTTATCAATCAGCCAGGGCCGTAGAACCTAGAATATGGCAAAATGCAAGATGGGTCCGAATGCATTATCAAGCCGATAATGTAAATGATATAAAAGGAAAATTACCGAATGTACCAATGTATAAATTGGCTCAAATAATGGTAAACAATAGGTATTTTAACGGTGATAAAAGATTTTACGTTTATGTATTCAATTTCGCAAATAAAATAACTGGTAAATTTACTAAAGAAGAATTTCAAACAGCTACAAAACAATATCTAAACACTAATAAAAAGGAGATTAAAGAATTTCAATCAATGTATGATGTAAAAAATTCTGATGAAGCATTGTCTAAATTAACAACGCAATATGTAGAAATGTATTACGGAAATGATAAATAAATAGTATGGTCAGTCTTTCAACTTTTTGGTTTTGTTACAAACTCATATGGGTAAGTGCTTTGATTTTAATTTTTTTCAGAAAGGATTTTTATATTATTAAAAGTGAACTTTTAAAGAGCTTTTATCCCAATATGTCCAGGGGAATTATTAACATAATAATCTTAATTTTTGTATTACCAATTACTTTGCCATTTACTCTGGCCAATATTTTAAATAAATGGTTATAGAAGAAGAGTTAAGTTTTCAAAAAAACAGAATAACGCAACTTCAATTGTATTATGAAATTTTATGTATAAAAATTTATTACGAAAAATATAAAGTTTGCGAAAATGATTACTTATCAAATGAAAATGATTTAAGTGTTTTTAAAGCACAAACCCAATTAAATAAAATTGAAGAAACTTTATCCTATTTGAAAAATGAATTTCAAACTTCGATGAATTATTATTTGGATTTAAAACAGAAAGAATATGAAAGAAACCTTGAACATGAAAAACAAGAATGAAGTAGCTATTCTTATTTTAACTCATAATTCACCAATTGAAACGGCTTATTTCTTAGATAATATAATTCAGAATACATCTGAACCTTATCGTTTACATATTTTTGATTATCAAAGTGAGTTATCACCTATGAAGGATATGCTCATGAAAGCTGTTAAAGATAATAACGGTTATTACAGAAGTATAACAGAGCAAATGTCCATGTCAGACATTTACAATGAAATGTTGAAAACAGTCTACCAGGAGTATGCTGTATTCGTACCAATAAACTATTTAGTAAATGTAAATTGGATAGTTGATTTAATTTACAACTATGATTCTGTAAAGAATGCTGGAGTTATTAGCATATTGGCAAATCATAAAAATGCTTATTTAAGTGCTGAAGTTTATGAGACTAATTTTAAAAAAGAAGATGAAATGAAAACCATTTGGGTTAACCAGGGTAATATGCAAAATGAACTTTTATTTTTTAAAAAGGACCGTGTTCAGAAGGTGGGTGATTTTGATGTTAGACTGAAAAATGTAGGTTTGGAAAAAGCTGAATGGTCTTATAGGTTTTTGGGGAATGGATATACTAACTTTAGTATAACAAAAAACACAGTTGTTTCTTACGAAATAGATAACCCTTTTTTATTCCCAAAAATAACGGCTCAAGCAAAAAAAGAGTTAAAAGAACAAATGAAAATAATGTATAAAGTAAAACAATATAAAAAATAAACATGTTACAGCCAGAAGAAAAAAATGTTCCTAAAATATTATTAGAATTTTTAATTTATGGAACCGATGAGGATAAACCATTAGTTACTAAAGCTCTTGATGAATTACAGAAACAACAATCTAATTCCAGGGCAGCAACTAAAAGAATGAGAATTTTGTGGTACATGGATAAAGGTGAAAAAACTCCAGATGAAAAAAAGGCCTGGTTTGAAGAAAACAGAAAATGTAAATATTTCAAGTTTATTGAACCTCCTTATGAAATTCCTAAAAACTTTGTAAAAGACTGTCTTCAAAAAATAAGACTATGTGAAAATGCAGTCAATTCATTAAAAGGAGCTGGTATAGAATTATCAAAAGCAACAAAATTACCCCCATTGTTAGGTGAAACCTATGCTGAAATCATAGAAGAATAAGTTTTTGAACATTTATGTACAGTTAATTATCTGATAATCAAAGATTTGTATATTTAAATCTTTTAATTGTACAAAATGACTATGAAAAAAGGCCTGGCATAATGTGTATTTTTGAATGTATTAAAATTTTAAAAAGATGAAATTACTGACAAAGGAATACACAAAACCTTTTTTTATAACGCTTACAGCCATGATGGTTGGTTTAGCCGTTCATCAAATGGTGGTGGCCCCAAAGATTGCAGCTTATCGCAAAAAGTAGGACTACTCCTAACCTTAGTATAGGGGTAAATTTGAGAATAACGAACCCCTTATTGTAAGTAAGAAATATGCTTTCTCTTGATAGAGATTTTGCCTTGAGTAACCGAACAGTTAAAGACCTTCCAGGTCAATCGTCATTCGTCAATTAACTAAATAACCTTGAAAAATTCAAGGTTAATTGTCAAATTTTGTAAATTCTAGTAAAGTGAATAAATTCGAGCGTGAGCTACACGGATATGTTAACGGAACTGAAGTAATGTCGGGATTCGATTCTTATGATGATGATTTAGAAGGAGATATGTCTTCTTTTGATGATGATGATATGTCGTATTTCGATGATGCTGACATGAGTTATGCTGGTGGAACTGGGTCAAGACCTGGACCAAACCAACAAACTGGTGTTTCAGACCCATACGTTATCCAATATGTAAACACTACTGCTGGTAACCTTACTGCTGTCATCTTCGGATACAACGATTTTTTCGGAGCAGCCAATTTCGGTAACCCAGCTGGTATCACTATTACAAACCTTCAAGGTGGAACTTACGGTAGATTGATTGCACAATCCAATAACAAGTTTTTCAAAATTGGAAAATGGAGATTTCAATCATCTACTGCCAGCCAGTTGCAACAGACTATGACATTATTTCATGTAGATGCAAACGGAAAGCAATATAGCACTCCGTTAAACTTATCTATTATGAGAGATGCATATCAGCAGCAAGCTGACATCATTGACGTTACGAAGTTAGTTACGGTTGATGGTAATACTTTTGCCAATATCACTCTAATCGCAAATGCTACATTGGTTATATCAATGTTCCCAGTTGCTGTATTTAGTGGTAAAGCAAGATTAAATGGTGGACAAGCTCTAAATCAAGCAAGAGCCCCTCGTTTATCTGGTAAAAATGTTGCCCCAGTAATTATCCAAACAACGCAAGATGTTAAGGGTATCACAAAGGGATAGTAATATTGAACTAAAATAGTGAATGAAAAGGGCAGAAGGGGAGTCTTCTCGCCCTTTTTTTTTTAAAAAACTATGAAAAGAAATAGTAGACATAAAGCGAAAAAAAAGGAAATTACCTTGATGACTATCTTGGCTAACGAAGCTACCAAGGAGTCTCAAGCCATATTGAGCAAATATAAAAAGCCCAAAGCCCAGAGTTATAGTGACCTGGAAATGAAATTAGCCGAACTGTATTTTGCTCCAAAAACAGATAAGATAATTTTAGAAAAAGAATTAGCCAGTATTCATCCTCACAAAACCTGGTTAATAAAAACTTTAGAATTGGATAAACCAACAGAAAAAGTTGAAGTAATCGAAGAAATCAAACCTTCTAAATTATCAAAAGAAACTTGCACATCCGATTCTTGTATAGATGAAGATTGCACCACACATGGAAACCAGGGAATGTCTGGATTTTCTGGTGAACAAACACCTAATTCAAAAAGTGTTTTGAGTAGGTCAAACATAGAAATAATAGGGCTAGTTAGTGTAGTAGGACTAATTGGTTTAACTTTTATTATAGTATCTAAAAATTTAAAATAATGAAAAAAGCTGTAGTTATAGAGGAAGCTCATGTGTTAGTACCTAATAAAGAGCATAATAATTTTACCAGGACCAGAGAAACTATTCCAGTTGGAACAAATTTAGTGGGAAGTTTTAAAAGTATACAAGGAAAAAGAAGAGGTGAAGATTTTAGTTACAGAGTATTTATTACTGATAATGGAGAAATTATATACTCAAATAAAATAAAAGAAAATATGGGACCAACAGAAGTGTTTTTAGGAGCTGATTCAAATAAAACAGCTACTAAAGTAGATTTAGTACCAGCTGAATCATTTAAAGCAAGCAGACTAATTGGATTGTTTGCTGGTGGAATTGGAGCTTACATGTATTGTAAAAATCGCAAACTTGACAAAGGTAAATGTATGAAAACAGCAGCATTAGGTGCTGTTTTGGGTTATGCAGCTGTTTATTGTTTTGATAAAACAAGAGCAGTAACTGTCACAACAAGTAAATAATATGGAAGGAGTAAGAATTGTACATTTAAATAGCTCGGTATCTAATTCACCTAGCAATCCCCAGTTTTCTACTTTTGAGGAAGCTTTTGGTGATTATTCTGAATTATTTGGTAAAAAAGCCAGAGCAAGACGTTCAAAAAGAAAAGCTAGCCGTAGAGAAGATAGGGCAGCAAAAAGAACGGCCAGAAGAACAGCCAGAAATGAAAATAAAGCTGAAAGAGTTGCAATGCGTGATGAACGTAAGCGAAATAAGTCAGAAACTAGGCAAACCAGACGTTCAGATAGAAAAGAAAATCGTCAACAAGCTAGAATAGAAAGACGAAGACAACGTAAAGAAGCTAGACAATCCATGAGAGCAGAACAGCAAGCAGCTAGAATGCAGCGTAGAATGGAACGTAAAGCTCAAAAACAAGCTAGAAAAGATTTAGAAGCAGAAAGAGAAAGAGAAAGAGAAGACCTGGCAATGGAATCATATGAAGACCAAGGTTATGATGATGGCTATGATGATGGTGGTTATGATGATGGTGGTTATGATGATGGTGGTTATGATGATGGTGGCTACGATGATGGTGGCTACGATGATGGTGGTTATGATGATGGTGGTTATGAAGATGATGGCTATGATGATGATTATTATGACCCATCTGACCCATATGATGATGCAAATTCGTACAATCCTTATGCTAATACAGAAGATTCTCAATCATATGGTGAATATGATACTGGAGGTGGTGGTTCTTACAATGACCCATATGGTGATGAAGCCGTTTACGAAGACGATGGAAACTTTTGGCAAGATGATGAGTTTTATGGAAGTGGAAGTGGAGGTGATTACTATCCGATGGAAGGCCCTTCAGATGACTTTGACTATGACGTAGACTATGGATTTGATGGAAGCATTGATGAAGTTGTAGAAACTGGTCCTTCATCTTTTGATGGCCCAGGTAAAGATGGCCAATTTGTTAACGAAATGATGGATGGAGAAGGTATGGGTGAATATGCTACAGCTGGTGGTGGTTCATATCTTAATGAAATTGCTTTAAAAAGTTTAGCTGATTTTGCAAAACGAATTGAATGGAATAAAGAAAACCTTTCAAAATTCAATAAGAGTAGTTCTTACTTAGGTTTTAGTGGTGACAAAGATGGTGAAAAATCTAAATGTCAAAAACGTGAAGCTGAATTAAAAGAGGGTGTTCGAGCATGGGTGAATTTTGAAGGAGATAGCGAGTATATGGGAGCTGATGGTAAATACAAACGCATTCCATCTAAAAAAGCTATCATGAGCAGAATGAAAGCTGCTTCCAGAGCAAAAATAAAAGCAAGAAGTAAACGTCCTTCTTTTAAAGCTAAAATGCAGAAAAGAATTGCAATGGCTAAAAAGAAAGGCATGGCTAAAAGGCCAATGATGAATAAAAGACCTGGTAGAGCTATGCAAACAGCAATGCGTAGAAAAAAACCAAATATTTTAGTAAAAGGAGGTACTCCATCCCCTCAACGTATGATGGGTAAACGTATGCCAAAAGGTTCGGCTACTAAAGTAGAAATGGGGCTTTCTCCAACTATTGAAAACCAAAAAATAACAGTTCCAGCACGTTCTAGCTTTTCTAATGCAGAAGGTGGTAAAAAGAACATTATAAAAAGCGTTCCCTGGAAAGAAGTAGGTATTGGTTTAGCTGTAGCTGTAGCTGGAATAGTAATATATAAACAAGTCTCTAAAAATAAAAAATGAAAATAAATAAAGAAGACTTGTTGTTATTTGCTTATGCTGGAATAAGTTTAGCTTATGGAGCATTGTTTATTGTTAAATATCGTTCAATTAAAGGCATAAAATAATATGTATGTAGGTGATTACGAAAATGAATTAAGGGAATACGTTTTAAACGAAGACATTCCTGGTGCCAATGAATTTCTTATGAAAAAATTGGGTCATATCGTAGTTTCTAATAAAACAGATTTTATTGACCTTTTAAACGAAAATGGTATTGAAGCAGATAAATCTATGCCAGCTAAACAGCTGATAGAATTATTCTCCGATAATACAAATGATAAAGACCTTTTAATAGGTGCTTCATTGTTAGTAGAAATGGGAAATAAAAAAATAGGTTTTGATGGTGAACAACATGTTAATGATGAAAATGTAAAAACTGGAGTGGCTGTAATGGATAGTTTTTTTAATGAAGCTATTCCAGACGAAAAGTATTCTTATATAGCTCCTTTTCTTATAGGTGCAATTTCTAAAGGTGCAAAAAAGCTTATTCAAAGAAAAAGAAAAAGTGACAGAGGTGCTAAAAGAAGAGGTAAAAGTAAAAGAAGCAGCTCAGATAGATTGAGACAAATAGCTGAATTTAAAATGAAGCAAGAAGCTTTGTATAGACAAAAGCTGGCTTTTGAAGCAGCTAAAGTCAAAGCAGAAAAAGATAAAAGAAAAAGAAAAACGAGAAACACTATAATTATAGCTTCAAGTTTAAGTGTGGTCGTAGTGGTGGGAATATTATTATATAAAAGAAACAACGGATGAAAAAGTTATTGACATATGCATTGATTGGTGGTGCTATTTATTATTTCTATAATAAGTACAAGGAGAATGAAACCAAAAAACCGAAAGTTGTATATAAAAACTAAATAAAATGGCTTTAAAAAGTTACATATTAACAAAAGATTTTAAATCACCATATGTTACGGCAACTGGATTGCCACATAACCCATCGGCTATTAAATTCAAGCAATTTAGAAGGGGAGAGGTTGTAAATGGTGAAATGAAACATGCCAATAATAGGCCAGCATTTGTCCTGGTGAATGGTGTTTTAGTGGTTCCTTTGGAAGTGGTTAAAGAACTAATAACTAAAGATGTTGTAAGTCATGCCGATGGAAAAGGAAGTGTAAAAGAAAAAGCTCCACCTAAATTAACTTTGGATAAGGGTAAAAAAGGAAATAACAATCCAAAAGTTAAATATGCAGATTCAGCTTTGTTGGGTGCTGCAATTGGTTTTGGTGCAGTTTTTTTAGCAGAAAAACAAGGATATATTGCTGAACCAGATAATAAATTTAGATTATATGGAGCAGCTGGAGGTGCATTATTAGCTATGTACATGGTTTACAGAAAGAAAACAGAAACAAAAGTAAAAGTAAATAAAGATTGATATGAAGAATAAAAAAATGGTTTTAATAGCAGCTTTAGTAGTCGGTGTAATTTATTACATGAATTACAAAAAAGACGATGAAAAAAAATCTGGTATCATAAGTTAAAATAAAAAAAAATGAAAGTAACTACTACACACAATAACCCCATTTTATCTGAAAAAGAATATTTAGATAATGAATGGCAAGCTGACTGGACATCCAGTAGTGCATCTGGACCGATTGATGGAGCAGAAGATGATGCACAATTCAAAAAAGAAATGGCCGAGGGAGAAGGCGAAGGCGAATATTATACAGCTGGAGGTGGTTCTTACTTAGGTATGGATGGTGCTGAAGGTGATGCTCAATTTAAAGCTGAAATGGCTGAAGGCGAAGGCGAAGGCGAATATTATACAGCTGGAGGTGGTTCTTACTTAGGTTTCAGAGGTAAAACTCGTAGATTAAAAGGAATGTCTGTAAAAGACCGAGCATCATCTATTGATGGACCAGAGTCAGATGCTCAGTTTAAAGCTGAAATGGCCGAAGGTGAAGGCGAAGGTGAATATTGGACAGCTGGAGGTGGTTCTTACTTAGGTATGGATGGTGTAGTGGATAATTTTGCTGCTAAAATTGTACGAGATGGTCCAATTACAGTCAAAACTGACAATCCAGTTTACCAGGATACAGCTTTAGAAGCAAAACAATTTATGTCCAACTTTATGTCTGAAGAAGTAGATGTAGATGTAGAAGAAGATTCAGAATTTTTAGGAAGCAGAGCAAATAGACGAGCGAGAAGAAATGTCCGAAAAGGAAGAGGTAGTAAAAGAAATACTAAAAGCAGACGTTCAAGTGGAGCTCCAAGAAAACGAAGTGGAAAACTAAAGGGATTCTTAGGTAAGGTAGGTAATTTTGCTAAAGACTCTGGTTTACTAGATTATGGAGCACAGCAGCTTCAAAATAGAGTAAGAGGTGGTGGAGCAGACCCAGGTATGGACCCAGGTATGGACCCAAATTTTAACCTAAATCCAGACCCACCTATTGTTACTGATGATGAAGGTATGTCAACAACAACAAAAATTGCTATCGGTGTTGGTATTGTAGCGTTGGGTGTTGGTGGATACTTTTTATACAAAAAAATGGGTAAAGGTAAATCAAAAAGTAAAAAATAAAATATAGAGTATATATGTGATTAGTTGAGTTACTAATTACTGTTGTAAAACGCTAAAAAAAAATAAAATGGCTAGTAAATACAAAAAAATTAAAGGTGGTTTAATTACAATTACCGATGAAACTATAAAGTTTGATAGTACATTAGAAGTTGAAGTTACACAAGACCAAATAAATAATGCATCAAATCAAAATATTTATTTAGAGTTAGATTTGACTGTAGCAAAAGCTGTTGAAATAATATTGCCAGAAATTTCAACTTTAAAAGGACAATTAGGTTTCTGTATTTGGGTAAATGACAAGGGAGGTACAACTGGGTCACAGACATTACAAATATCTTGTTCTGGTGATGATACGACAGCTGGACAAACATCAGTTGCATTAAATGCCAAAGGGTCTGGTATTTTAATTTCTCCAGTAGGAAATACTTCATGGGGAACTTTTTATACACAAAATACTGTGAAAAAATTAGCAGAAGTTGATGCTGACGAAGACTTGGTTTTATTCAAACCTAAAGCTTAAAAGGCAAATACAAACCGTGCAAACTGTTTAAATTGATAAAAAATGATTAGTACCATTATTGAAAGCAACAATCAGCAATTTAGCATTTCAGTTAATTTAAAAACTGAAGGTAAAAAGCGTGTACGAATTTGTTTAGAAGATACTGGTAAAGTTAATAGCAAGTATGGGGACCGAACTATTTCAATAGATGAAAGTAGGTCCATTTATTTTAATTTACCAGTCTCACCAAAACAGCTGACTTTAAAGGTGGTGAATGTTGAAGAGGTCAATGATAAAAATATTCAAATGACTACGATTATGACTCCGTTAAGGAGTTATAATATTCACATAGATAGTGAAACTACAACATTTTTAAATCTTTCTATTCCGTTTGCCCAGGTTTGTGGATTTGAACAAGCATCTCCAAATGGCAGAATATTTACCAATAAGAATAAAACTTTTACTATTAAGTATTTTGATATTATAAGAGATTACAAGTCTGGAAAATCATTAAATACACCAGCTAGAATAGGTCACCAAACTGGAAATATAGAGATAGCTAAAGTAAAGTTTGATAAATATACAATACCTATGAGAATGATGATTCTATTACATGAGTATTCTCATGTGTATAGAAATCCGAAAATAGGTTTACCAATTGATGACGAAGTTGGTGCAGATATAAATGCTTTGTACATTTACTTAGGAATGGGCTGGAGCAAAATAGATGCGATTTGCGTATATGCAAATGTCTTCTTAAAAGCTCAAACTCAAGGAAATGTAACAAGAATGAGAAAAATAATGGACTATATTGCTAAATTTGAAAATCAAGATTTTGCTTATAGAAAATAAATATGAACAGAGAGAAGAATACATATAAAGAGAATGATAAAACGGTGGTTTCATTGTTCAATGATAACGAATTAACATCCGAATTTGTAAAGGATAGTTATGATTTTGAATTTGACAAAGCCATGAACAATATTGATTTTTCTGAAATTAGAGGTGGTGACTTTAAAAAGTCATTTTCAAATCTAAAAAACAAGATGAATCAAACTAAATTATCTGGAATAGTTGTACCAGATAGTAGAGATGTTATCATTGAAGGTAGGGGTTCATCATCAGATAGTGAAGAAACAATTTTAGGTAGGGATGCCAGAAAAATTATAGAAAGAAAGCCATCAAAAGTTGAAAGAAGGGCCGTAGAAGCAGCTAAAAAAAGTGGGCCAAGACGTTCAGAAACAGATGGAGAAACCAGGTTGTCTGGAGTTGTCGTAGGCAATGATAGAGAAGTCATTATTGAAGGTAGGGGTGCTGAACCAGACGAATTTGTAGAAGATGTACCTAAATTAAGACCAGATAAAATTGTTGACGAATTAGATACATATACAACAAGAGAAGTAGATGGTATTCCAATTGAAGAAAAAACCACAGCTACTTTAGAAGGAAGAGAAGGTAAAAAAATAAAAGATATAATAGTACCTGGGGACAGAGAAGTGGTGGTAAAAGGTGTTTCTGACTTTATTATTAGTCAAGGTAATTCAGAAATAAAAAACATAGGTTATTATAAAGGAAAAAAACTTAAAGAGTTGGTTTTAACATTTAATAATAATTCTGGTGTTGATTTTGAATTGGCCATATTTGACCCTTCGGCTCCTTTAGATTATTTATTTAGTACGTCACTTAATCTAAATAATCAAATTGAAGTCTCTGGAGGTGCTGGAACAAGCTATTCAGATGTTTTATTTAACATTTTAGGTAACCCTACATTTATACCTAACTGTCAATTTATATTTACTGGTCCAAATATTTCACAACAAAGAAATGAAGTATTAAAAAGTCAAATTAAATCTGTGGATGGGTTTAATTACATTGAACCTTTAAATTTAGATTTACAAGTGGATACTTTCCAGGTGGCTGGAGATATTGTTTATTTTGATATAAGCAATAAAATGAATAGACCTTTTATTCCAGATGGAATGGATGTACTAAATTATAAAGTATTAAAAGGTAACTCTGTAACAATGTGTTTTTATTATCAGCAGATTTCGCTAAAAAAATACTTTTTTCCAGAAGCTAGAAATCCAATTAAACAACTACCTAACGAAGCTTAATGTCAACATTTAAACAAAAATATCCCAATAATAGTAGAGAAGTATCTGGTACTCCTACTATTTTTGCTACGGATGTAAGTTTGGAATGCAAAACAGCTGGAGGGACTGTAACAATAAATCTTTTAGAGATTGTTGATGATTATTGGAATACTCTTTACAAGCTTTATATAACTGACTTAGATGGTAATGCAAGTGTAAATAATATTGTCATTAACGCTGGTGTTGGCCAGACGATAAACAATCAAGCCAGTTACACTATTTCAACAAATAATGCTGGAGTTTTAGTTCGTATTTTAGGAAATGGAGAATATATATTAACTGATTCTAATGCAGTTGGTACAAGTGGATATGACCAAATACAAGATGAAGGCATAGATTTAACCAAAAGAACAATATTAAATTTTATTGGACCAGGTGTTACGGCATTTGATGATGGTCCAGGTTCGAGAACAAATGTTAGAGTATCTGGAGGTGTAGAAAATATTACTCATGCAAACTTGACAGCTTTAGCTGCTGCTAGTACAATAGTAGAGGGTCAATTGTATCGTGTAACAGACCCAACTTACGCTTATAATTTAATTGTAACTGGTATTTCAAGTACAGAGGTTTCTGTAGATTGTAAAGCCAAATGGTTAGTAACTGATTATCAAGGAGTAGGTAGTTACACTACGGTGCCATCTTTTAACACAACTTTAGGTGTTTGGAATTCAACATTGGCTGTTGTATTAGGAGATGTTTGTATTTGGAACAATACACATTATGTAAATATTTCTGGGGTCAATGCTCCAACTACACCAGATGTAGATGCAGTAAATTGGACATTATTAGCAAAAACTATTACAAATGGTTTTGTTTTAGAAGTGGAATTTGGAATTTACGATTTCGCCAATAATTTAATTACCAGAAGATTTGACCAGCGTTTTAATGACATTGAATATAATGCAGATAAAGGAGTTTTACTATGGCAATGGTTTCCTTTTGGAAGTGATAAAGTTTCTTATAATAGATTCATTGGAAGTGCAACAAGCTGTGTTGGAATAGCAAATGGTTTAGGAGGAATTTCCAGTAAACTAAAAGACAACATTGTTAGAGGTACTCTTTTAAGTACATACACACCATCAGCAAACTTAAATGTATTAGTAGAAGATAATTCGGTGGGTAAAAACGGAACATTAGCTTTTGGTGGTAGATTAGGAAATAGTATGACATTTAAATCTAATGTTATAGAAGGAAATTTACGAATTGTTGGTATTGGTTTATCTACTGTAAATGTAAATGTACAATTGAATGAAATAATGACTGGAGCAAGTTTTCAAATATCAGCTTTTTCTGGTGCGTTTAGTTTAACTGTGAATGCTAATGTGGCACAAAATTCTGCTTCTTTAATTATTTCAAATATAATTGCTACAGCCGATGTAACAATTGAAGATAATATACATCAAAACGGCAGCTTAACTATTGCCACATTAAGAAGTCCAGCTACATGGTCTGGAAATAAAATAAATTTCCCAACAGTTTCTGCTGAAAATTTAGGAACACTACAAGACAATACTTCCCAGGGAGGTTTTAAATCTGTAGTAGAAAATACGGTAGTTTCTACTTTGCGTAAAACTTTAGACATGACAAACGCAGCAGATTACAATCCTGGTACACAAACCTTATTATTAGGAACAAATAGGATAATTGGTGAATATCGAATTACAAATGCAACTGGTAATACTATTTCAAAAATAAATGGTGGGCCTTATGAACTACCTTTTAAAATAATAATGGCAAATGCAGCTCCAACAGCTCCAGCAATACTTTTAAACAATACAGCAATGGCTGTCGCAACAACAGACGATTTAGTTTTTAATAATTCCATGACTGTAAATTTACAATTAGACATGTTTACAGTTAGTGGAGAAAGCACAACATTTCAAAGGGGAAATGGTGTTGGTGCTTCTTTAGGACCCCAATTTGTAATACAACAACACACATTCGCTTAAAAAAAAGATATGAGTAATTTAAAAAAAGGTGTAGGAAGAGCAGTAAAAGGTGCAGCATCAGTAGGAAAAAACGTAGGAAGTCAAGTAGGTGGAGCTGCTAAAGGATTTGCAAATCAAGGATTTGCTGCCATACCAGTATGGGCCAAAGGGATATTGCTTTTAGGTATTGGTTTTGGAATTTACAAACTAGCCAAAGGTGCTATTGCGAAAAGTAGATTGAGTGAAGAGGGTAGAGATACAGCTCAAGAAGTAGATGGATGGAACCAGGCATTTATTCAAGATAGTAAAGATGAACCAGCCACAATGAATGGTGGACAAATGAAAGCAGCAGCTAATGCTATTTTTACAGCAATGGATGGATATGGTACAGATGAAGCTACCATAAACAATCAAATGAAAAAAATTAAGAACAATGCAGACTATTCTGGGATGAGTGCTGCTTTTGGAAGAAGAACAATTTCAAGTGGGAGATTTAACCCAGAACCAAATCTTGCTAACGCAACTTTAATTCAAGCCATCTCAAGTGAGTGTGGTGATTCTGAAAAATCAGATATAAACAAAATTCTATCTAAAGCTGGAGTCAAATACAGAGTGTAGAATAATTATAAATAAGTAAAAACAAAAAACGTAAAGATGAAAAATGCAAATGTACAATCAGCTGTAAAAATCGCAACCGTAGCTGGAGCTGCAATCCTTGTTGTTAATTCAGCAATGAAAATGACCAAAGTAACAACCGTAAGAGGGGCTCTTATGCCAGTAGTATCTATTTTAGTAGGTGCAGCAGCATTTAAATATGCAACAGCAAAAGGACCAGTTCTAAAGTCTTAATAAAACGAATAAATAATTTTTTAAAAACAAAAAAATGGCAGTAGTAAATAAAGTCCTTTTAGGCCGTGTAGTTTTAGCTGGTTCTGGAACTGACACATATGTAGGTGTAGCATCACCTTTAACAGCAAATATGCAACAAGCAGATGTTCGTGTTCTTTGTGGCACAACAGCTGGAGTAGTAGATATCACATTACCAGAAATTTCCACATTTAAAGGTTTAGACCAAGGATTGAGAATTATGGTAACGGATGCAGATGGAGCAGCAGCAACAAGAAACATAACAGTTAGAGCTGCTGGTTCTGATACCATTGAAGGTGCTGCAACTCAAGTAATTTCAACAAATAGTCAAAGTTTAATTTTCCGTGTAGCAGATGCTACTTTATGGGAAAGGTCAGCTTAATTTAATAACTTTAAACTATAATTATGGCTGTATTTGACCCAGGTAAGATGAGTAGAGCAATGATGACCCAAAATAAAATTGGGGCCGTTGCTGGAGGTGTAGTGGGGTTTATGACGTTGAGGAAATTTTCTCCAACGTCACCCTGGTACATTAAAATGATTGGAGTTATTGGTGGTATGGTAGGAGGTGCTTATGCCCAACAAATGATTCAAACCCAAGGTAAATTCATGAAATCTTCAGAATTTGCGAAAAAATAAATAATATGACAACTAAGAAAAAAGTCCTTTTAGGAATCAGTATAGCCACAATTGTGGGAGTAGCTGGTTATTTTATATATAAAGCTATCACAAAAGATGAACCTAAATCGGATGA
>Ga0209535_1000465_pt1 | contig 28684 bp, 19 predicted proteins | sample LinPmetageLP28_FD_184041 | JGI IMG/M metagenome (GOLD analysis project Ga0209535, IMG submission 184041) | Marine viral communities from the Pacific Ocean - LP-28 (SPAdes) (version 2) | ecosystem: Environmental > Aquatic > Marine > Oceanic | place: Pacific Ocean | collected 2009-08-22
ACTGGAATAGATGTAGATTGTGCGTTTGGTAGGGTCTATAACACATCGTGTGAGAAACTCGTCTTGCATATTGCCTTGGTTGCTTACCCTGTTATTATAAGGCATCTGAGTGCTGGTGTCAAGTGTGCCAGTCGGGGAAGTGACTAATCACATATTATTGACAATATTAATAATACTCTGATTAGAACTTTCTCTATCTATTTGTTTTTGTTGTATAGTACCTGTTCCCCAATTTTGCAATTCTTTCTCCATTTTTTTCTTCATAATTTTATTAAAATCCAAAAGGTTAATGCTTGCATCCCTCTTACTCCTAAGTGCAACTATTTCTTGTTTTAAAGAATCAATTTTATTTGATATTTTTACACACCTATTAGCAGCAGCATCTCCAGTTAATGATGCATCATTTGCTCCACCACCAAGTGTTCCGATACCAATTCCACCAGCTCCTGAATATGTGTATGATACTGCACCAATTGCAATAATTTTAGGTTTATGATCAATTTTTATATTAGAAAAAGTTCTAGCAGTTCCAATTACCACTGTATTTTCAAACGATGATAAAAAATCATTATCAAAGTCTTCATCTTCACCCGATATACTATAATCATCTCGTTCAACTTCAATGCTGTTAGAATTTAAACCACCATTATCTCTTATGATTTCATACCCAAAACCAGAGTTACTAGAACTTAATGTTTTTAAATTAGTAGGGAGAAAAGGATTTTCGGCAGAATAATTAGCATCAGGACCTGCCATGCTGCTGTAAATTTCTAACACATGTCTATCTTGATTAAAATTATATCCAGGTGCTCCAAAGTCTTTTGGACCACCCACAGTGTTACTCTCTAGGTTAGATAAACTTACTGCAATTCCTGGCCAACAATTTCTTCCCTGTGCTTCCACAACTAGTTCGATAATTTCTTCTTTTTTTGAATTTATTTGTGTATTAAAAGATATGATATTATCATGCACCACCTTACAAAATTCTTGTAGGGTGTTGGCATCTTTTTTAATTTTAGATTCTTGTATACCAACTACAGAATCATCATAAAAAGTTGATTCAATTTCTGTCACATTTTTTGAATAAGTTCCATTACTATTTTGTATAATAGAAACTTTCTCTAAAGTTTTTGGGGCATTTATACCAGGTGATTGTGGTTCAAATGCGGATTTTAACTGATCTTGTTCATCTTGTAGTAACTCAAGAGTTCTCGTTCTTAGTTCTTCATCCATTTCAATTCTCCAGTTCAAATACTCTTTGTTTTAACTCGTCAATTTGTTTTTGTTGCTCTTTCATCCCATCAATAAGATGAGCAACTAAATTTTCATAAAGAACTCTTTTATAAATTCGTCCCTTTTCTTTTCCATCTTTGACACTATTTACCATCGTTTTATAAACGACTTCTGGCACAACTTCCTCAACTTCTTGTGCGATCAATCCAACCATATGTGGATATTTTCCGGAGAGATCTGGGACAATTGTTTCATCCCAGTCAAAGGTTACTGGATTTAGTTTCATAATCTTATCCAGACCATTTGTCAATGGTTCTATATTCTTCTTAAGTCTTATATCGGATACGCATGGTCCAGTACAAATAAATGAACCATTATACATCCAAAATCCATTTAGATTTCCAAGTGGACTATTTTGAAGAATAGTTGCTCCATTACTCTTAATAATAGGTGCAGTAGCTCCCCAATCTGGAGTAACTGAAGATTTGAGTCCATTTAATTCGGAAAAAATAGCACTATAATCAACAGTCAATGGTCCAATTGAAACATCAGTTCCAAGTCTTATATCTGTTCCCAATGTATTCCATACACCAGTATGAACATCAAGACCAATAGAATTGAAACTTAATGGTGAAGTTGCTGATGGTCCTGCTACAAGTGAAGCACTAAAAGGAACTGCTAATGCACCTTGCCCAAAGTGACCCTTATGTGCCGAAAGTGTTCCCGGTTCCCAAAAACCTTTTGGTATATTTAATGCACTTCCCAATATAGGGTTGAAAACATCTAAAGAACCGGTATCTAAAGTTTGAAAAGCCACTAATAATAATTTTTTCTTTGTTTTTATTTATCTATTGTTCTAAATAACTAAAAATCCAAAAGTATGGCACAAAAGTTATACAAAAGAGTTGGTTTAAGAAGAGATAGAAATCTTAGTGATTTAGGAAACTCTACAGAGTCATTAAATAATTTACTTAACCCACTTGCAGACATTCAGGATGCTACTTTTATAAGTGAGGACTTAAATTGTATTAGAGGAATTTCTAATACGGGTTTTACATCCACAAACTATAGAAGCATAGCACAATTAACATTAAAACAGACTAATCAAAATGGAGTTGATCAAATTGTATCTCCAATACAAACAATTAAGAATAGAGTTGACATATTACAAATCACTGCAGGTGATCCTAGATTGAATGGAGGACCTGGAATATTTCCTCGATACTATTCTTCAGTCAATGGTGATGGGTATACTGATGGAAATTTAGTTGTTGGTTCTGGTTTTGAATTGTCAGATGAGCAAAAACTTGATTTTGAGTGGTTATCAGGAGAATTTAGTTTTAGTGAAGGGATAAACCAGAATGCAGAAGGTGCTCTTGTTTGGGAAGGATTCTTTATTCCGACCGAAACTGGTAATCATATATTTAGAATTATAAGTGATGGATATTATAGATTTGAATTTCAAAATGAATTATATACCGGCGTTGGAATCAATACATATTCAACAGTAATTAAAACTGGTATAACAACAACAATTACTGCTGATCTAACTGCGTCTTCTGACAAAATTGATAATATTTCTGCTAGTGATAGAATTCTTGTTGGAACTGGATTTACAGTCAGTGGACCTAATATAAATGCGAATTCTATTATTGAGTTTAGAGATACTAATAGTTCATTTCTTCTCAATTCTGGTGCAATAACAGGTGATGCTACAGGAAGTACACTTACTTTATTTAAGGATCAATTGGGATTTTCAGAAACAGAACATCGATATAGAACATATCCTTTGATTGCATATAAACAATATTATTTTAAATTAACATACTTTATTCCAGATTCTTATACACCAGAAGAATCTAATGTTAATCAGTCTCTTTTTGTAAGAGTAAATAGACCAGGAGAAGATAATCCAGATGCAAAATTTCCATATACCTACCTATATCCTTTAGATTATGATTTTACTCCTTTTGCCGCTGGAACGTTTGATGGTTTTGTGCAGCAAAATATACCTATATCTGGTGGTTCTATAGGAAGCACTGAATCAAGTGATGATTATGTTTCAGTGAAAACTAGTTCAAAAGTTATAATAAATTATACTCCACCCTCTTCAGTTTCAGATGTAAAAAATAGAACACTTTCAGATGTAGGAATAAAAACTAGTTCTAGATTACTACAAGTCCCTAATACTGATGGGATTGAAATAGGAAATTATGTTTTTTCTGTAGGAGGTTCTGAAGTTCCTGACGGAACGAGAGTAGAAGATATTCTTCTTAATAATTCAGTTGTGTTAAATACTCTTCCTACTGTTAATGTAACTAGAACTCTAGAATTTTTTGATCATAGAGGATTTGTCAAAAAAGTAACGGGGTCAATATCTGGAACAACATTAACAATTTCTTCAGGAAATACTGATACATTAAAAACAGGGATGTTAGTTGTTGGTGATGGTGTTACACAATACACCGGTATCACAACTTCTGCATCAAGCACACAAGTTACAGTGAGCCCATCACAAACAGTCGGTGCAGGAACTACACTGTATTTTTATCAATCTAAAGGACTAATTAATGAATCTCTCACTGCATTCTGTCCAGTTGCAGAGACTAGATGCTTGATTGCCAATGGAATACAATCATCTGGTTCAACGCAATTGAGTGTTGTAAGCACTGCAGGTGTGAGTAATGGGTGGTATGTCTACGGATCTCAATTCGATGATGGAACTACTATTACTAATGTTAGCAATTCCACCACAATAACATTATCAAATGGAACTACTAATGCTATAGGAAATGGTGCTAACTTTACAGTCTCTAGTAGTACTATATCACAGAAAACTCTTTGCTGCCCTCCTACAGATACTTCACCACCATTTGATGCCACAACAGAAGGTATAGATACTTCTTCATCTTTTCCATCTTTAAATCTTGCAGGAACAGTTTCTTTCGAATCGTTATCTATTGGAGTATCAACTGTCGCTTCGATTTATTCTGGTTCTGGTAATGATTCTGGTTGTAGATTGATTATTGGATCTCCTGATGGAGATTATGATATATTATGCGACTGATTTTTTCAATAATAAGTAGTAAATTTCACCATCAACTTTTATTGGGAGTTTATGTGTAAATGTATTCGGATTTGTGCTGATGCCGGATTCAGGTTGACCAGTTTCTGGATTTACAAGAAATGCTGTACCTATTCCTGTTATCTGCACTTGATCATAAAAAAATAATTCATTAATGGAAATTGCTGTAGAAGATGATTTTAATGCAGAACTAATACCAGTTGTTTGATCTCCATTATTTTCTTCAGTCCAAGGATTATTATCACTAGAAAATGCACGAATATCTCCTACAAAAAGTCCTGGAGATATGTCATTTCCCAAATTAGTTGTAGTTGAATTAAATGAGACCGGATCAAAAATTTTTAAAACTCCCTCATATTTTAAAATTTGATTTGTATCAATATCTCCAGTTTTAGTATATTTTTGTTGAATTAAAAAATTTGTTCTTTCTACATTGTCTTGTGTTATTTCTATTGCATTCTTTAATCTCTGTGTACCTGTACCAAAAATTGAATTACCTAGGATTGAAGGTTGTCCATTTGATTCGGTAGAATCATTATTTAAATTGTTTTCAGATGGATCGTTAATATTAATTAAATTGCCAAAAGAAACCGAATCATCTCGAATAAAATTAAAATTATCTTTATTTACTTCAGTAACATCAAAAGTAGTAAATCCCACAGATGAACTTGTAGTGGATATTTTAAATTTATTTTTTCCATTCGAATTACATACAAAATAATTACTATTTTTGTTTAATGTTGTAGATCCTATAGAAACATTTTTACTAACTTTAATTTTATCATCATCAGTAAAAACAAATTCTAAATTATCAAATTGAAAGAATCCATCATTCGAAAAAGTATCATATGAAATAGTGGAAATATTTCTTAAATTGTTCTGAATAATTTTCAGGTCTGCAGGAATTGTAACTCCAGCTAAATTTGCTATTGCTAAAGATGGATTTATAGTTTCTCTGAGATTTAAATTACTGATATAACCTTGATTTTCTATTGCCATTTTTATTCTGTTGTGATTGACCAGCCAGCTATATTTTTCAAGAAAAGTAGTTTATCTATAACTTCGTCTCCACTTGGAGATCCATTATCTTTCAAATTAATTATAACTCCAGATCTATTGAAACTTTCATAATTATCAAATAAATCTTTTATAATATTATTTATGGCACCTGAGCTAAGATCATTATTTTGTAAAAGTATTAATTTAATGGATGTCAAAGATGCAAATGATCCCGAAAAATATGTTGTAAACTTATTATTGTAAAGATATATTCTTTGTATTTTTGGACATCCAGAAAAATCCGGAATTTGTCCATCAATAATATTATCGTTTGCATACAGATATTGTAATCTTGTTAAATTAGTAAATGTACCTAAATTGGTAAATTTATTATTTGACAAGAACAAATACCTCAAATTAGTTCTATCTGTAAACCCTGGTATACTTCCAGTAAAAGCATTACCTGTCAAATTGACATAGTAAATAACCGGATTAAAGAGAAAATTAGGGAATGAACTATTAAAAAGATTTGAAGGTGCTACAATATATCTTAACTTTGAACATGCGGATAATGATGGAAAAGGTCCACCTGTTTTGCCGTAAGTCTTAAACCAAAAATAATATAGTTCAGTGTTAAATGCAAATGCAGTTGAATCTATGCTTGTAGTTTCTTTCCAATATCTAGAATCAATTAAAAGATATTTTATTTTTGGGGTAAGTTTAAAAGTATCTGCAGATATACAGTTACTTCCAGGTTGTCCTTCAATTCTAGAAAATCTTAAGTCTAAAGTACTCAACTCTTCATTTTCAAATTTTGGTAGTGTTCCATTTAGATAAGAACCATATGCTCTAAAATTTTCTAATGCTAGACATCCCTTACATTTAAAATCACCAGTTGTATCACTTGCAATAATACTAGCACCTATACCAATTGTACTAGCAAAATTATAGTTAAATTCTATGAGACTTGTTTTATTTCTTAAATCTGGTATTGGTAGTCTTGTTAATCCAATATTAATACTTTCTATAACAGAAGACCGTATGGTAAAGGTAGAAGTAGAAAGTCCAGTGTTAGCATATAAACCTAAAGTTTTTAACTCTGTTAACTCTTGACAATTAAGTTGACTATTACCCGCACCAACAACACCAAAAGAAGTAAAATTTTGACGAGTCATACTGTAATTAACTACAGTATTTCCAACATTTGGTAATTGTGCCGGATTTTGATCATTATCAAGTGTATGAATAGGAGATTGAGTTCGATTAGTATTCCGATCCAAGTTAAAAGTAATTAAATTTGGAAAATCAACACCATTAAATATATTTTGTTCTATAGATCCATTAAAACATTTTCCTAATTTTAATGACGTAATAGTATCTGGTATTTTATTTGCTATATTTTGATTTAATTTTTTTTCGTCAGAATTTTCCGTAAGGATAAACGGATTATCTTCTAGATTTAAAATTGATAATTTTGGTGTTAATTTAGTAAAATTGGGAAATTCTGATAATTGATTTCTGTCCAATGATAAAGACGTTAAATTTAATAAAACTGTCTCAGGTATATTAGTTATTCCTGCTCCTCTTATAGAAATTGACGTAACATTATTTGGATTATAATAATACTTTACAAATCTTTCTGCTCCTACAGTTCCTCTATAATTTATTGTGTTTGCGGTTCTATTTGTATAATCTGTCTTTTTACTTGAGTCAAGTACTTCTTCTATTCTCCATGAAGGTTTTATAGATGCAATATTAATTCTTTCAATTGTTGCATTTATATTTCTAAAAAATCCACGAAAAACCAAAGGGATTCCTTTCATAGCAAACAAACTAACCGTTTGACCTCCAATAATACATTCAATTTTTGAAGTTGGAAGTTCGGCAGGAAATTCTTTTATCTCTGGAGTGTATGAAGTTTTTAGTCTAATTCCACTAGCATTGCCAGAAAATTGAAGTTGTCCACCAGTTAGGATACCTACTCTAGATCCATAAGAAATTGGTGATGTATCTAAAACTGGAGAATCTGTAGAATTCCAAGAACTAGATCTAGAGGTAGAAACATCTCCAAATTTTATACTTCCAGATCCATCTACAAATTTAAATCTTATAGAGTTTGCAGTTACTCTTCCATTTACTGTTAAATTTCCACGTAATAATTTATCAAATCCAGAACTATTAACCAATATTTTTTCATACTGTTGACTATCTGTCCAAAGTCTATCTACAGTTTTGTATAAAGGTATATCTAAATTAGAAAGAGTTACAAAATCAGTTTGAGAAACATTGACAGAAGATCCTCTTATAATATCTAAATCTTTAGGAGGAAGATTTAATGTTTCTAAACATGTATCTTTATCTCTTATATCCGCAAATAAATTATTTACTTCTAATCCAAATAACTTGGCATTTCTAAGTGTCATTTGTATATGAAGACCTAATATTAATATTTATTATTGTTCTATATAGTTTAAACTCATCTCAACATTTGCAGTGACATTTGAACTAATATTCTCTGCAACTATGAACAGTCCTTCATTAGATCTTCTATTACGAATAATTTTATATCTATCTACTCCAAATATTTTACTTAAGTCAACGGTTCTAGAATCATTTTCACCAATGTAAAAAGTATCAATTATTCTATTTTGAGACCCAACCCTTAGTTTTTGTTGATTTAAAGTATCAATTTTCAAAGATGATAATCTATTAACCTCCAAAAAGTTAGGTGGAGATAATCCAACTAAATCGGCATTTCCATCAGCATTAGTAAGTGATAATTTATTGTTATAAGTAAACGAAGATTGTACAGGACTTAATACTTTTTGATTTAATCCAATAGTTTCTTTTATACTAACAGAATTTACAGCAGAATTATCTCTTAGTTGCATAACAAAGTATAATGGAAAAGGGTCATAATTAAATACAGATGTTTTAGATGTAATTGTATTATTTCCATCAGTAAAAATAATTTTTAATGGTGTAACAAAAAGTTTATATGGTACTTTTACATTTTGTATATTTTTAATTGTATCTGATGATATTTTTATGTAAGATCTTTTGGTTTGTGGTACATTAGAGTCTGGAGTAAATGTAGAAGTAACTCCAACATATCTTATACCCGTGCTTACTACATTATTATTATTATCTTCTAAAGCTATTTCTCCCTGATTATATCCAGCATCATTTCCGGATTCATCTATTGATAACTCTGGAAATGTTCCATTTACTACTAAGAAAAATCCATTCTCATCAATTTCTGGGTCTGGATTAGAACCCTGATAAGTTACGTTAGGAATTTCTATGGAAGTTTGAACTTCTAATGAAATTCTAGAACATACTCCAGAACCTGAACCTGAAATTTGTGGGGTACTTATATCAATTTCAAGGGATGTAAATGGATCATTGTTTCTTTCTCCCCTTTCGATACCATTTTCTGTTAAATCAATTGACCTAGATTTATTTTCAGCAAATAAATAACGTTCTTCTGGTAATTTTGTGGTATATCCAATTCCAGGAACATTAAATATATCACCATCTATTCTGTCAACATCTACTTCTACATTAGTAAATCCAATTCTAAAATCTGCAACTTGTAATCCTGCATTAGTTCCATTATCTCTAAATGTAGGATTTAAAAATTCAACATCTACTTTTGATCCTGTTATTTTATAACTAGAAACAAATAAACCATCATAATTACTCAATCTAACTGGATATGGATAATTTCCATTTGTACCAGTTTTAATAGAAGTAGTTATTCCACTATCTATTACAAATTCTCCTCCAACTGGTCTACTTAATCTAGCAGATATGAAAGATCCTGCATCATCGCCAGGTTGTGTAAGTTCTTCAATGTAAACATCCCACAATGTTTTTCCAATTAATTTTGCACCCTTGTCCGTCTCATACAAATAATCATCATCACCCAAGATTGTAATATTACTTGCATCATCAAATTTTATGTTTAAAGATCTACCATTTTCTGTAGTAGCAACTCCTGGTCCATATGTATAACCAAATCCATCTGGACAACCTGTACAATTAATAATATTAACTTTTATCAGTGAATCACTATTTACAGTCAATTCTTTTGGAATAACAATTTTATTATTAGGTGTTGAACCTCCGGAGGAAGAAAGTATATTTGCTTTTGGAACAATACCAAATAAAGATTTTGGACCAGAAGTATTTGTTATGGTTTTTAATTTTGATGTTTGTGTGTTTATCACAAAATTTCCTTCATCTCCACCATCAATATAAAATGATGAACCATATTTGTAAAGAAATATTGGTTGTCTTATAAATGTATTATCAGTGACATCTATTTGATATTTAAACTTAAAGGCAGCTTCTTTTAAGCATGGTTGACCCAATTGATTTTCTAGAATAAGAGTATGTAGAGCAACCCATCTTGCTTCTCCAGGACCTGCTGGAATATATGCATAGAATTTTGCCCCAATAGCACCATACCAACCAAACTCAATTTTATACATAGTGACATTTTGAAGTTGAATCTGATATCCAGATGGTCCATTTCCATTTAATGAATCACCATTAAAATTATCTCTGGGTATTACTATTTCATTCAATGAAATTGGTTTATAAGGATCAGAACTAGTTACTAATGTTTGATCTTTAAGTTCTAATTTATTTCTGAATAAAACATCTTCACTTAAAGGTACAGTACTTCTTCTTACTATACTTAAATCTCCTTTATTAACTCTAAAAACGTATTCGTCGGAATCATTAAATATTCCAAATTCACTCACATATCCTGCTACAGGTTCTGCAGAACAACTTGTTCCAAAAGTATAACCACTAATCCTTCCTGGTTGATATCTAAAATTTTGTTTGGATTGTAATATAATATAATTTCTATAATTTGCCCGATATCCTGGTCTTGTATCCGTTACTTTTGTGATGGTATTTAAATCAGATGCCTTAGAAAAAGTAAAAGGTTCGTTTGTAGTTGGATCTATTAATTGAGACTCGCTCATGTCTCTCCAAGTTTCAGTCCAATCATCTATAATTCCAAATGCGAAATCTAAATCTTCATTGTATATAACGTCTCCACCTTCTACTTTTGCAGCAGTTTCTGGCAAAAAATTATTCTTCCAAGAACTGGGATAACCTAAAGATGTTCCAAATTCATCGAAAAAATTATATAGTTGATTGCCTAATACTACAAATCTTAAGTATTTTTGAAAGAGATTATCATTATATAGATTAAGTTTTTCAAAATTTGGACCAAACGGAAAAATATATGGTGTAGGAAAAGCTTCTAATTTTAATGCAGATTCGTTTGTTTCTTCAGTCAATTTAGCAGAAAATCTATTTCCGTAAATTTTATTTTTTCTAGTCCTCCATATTACAGATGAACTACTAGGATTTCCTCTAAAAGTTACAGTTTCCCACTGATCAACATCGAGACCATAAGAAGCAACATCAGAAAATAAGGATATTTGAGTTTCTGCTCTAGGTATTCCTAAAAGATTTGTACTGACTTCACTAGTTTCTCTAAATTGTTCTTCAATTTTAATTATAGGTTCATAACTTTTATTTTCTGTAGATCTTTTAATTATTTCAACATCTGGTTCTGTTGTAGGTACTGTATTTGTAGCATTGTTAGATAAAAATATACTACCAACACCTATTCTACTTACAAATGTTCCATCTTGAATATACTTTCCAGATAAACTATCACCTATTTTCAAATTAGAAGTATCGATTCCAATATTGTTAGAATTACTATAGTAATAAGTTACTTCTGTATTTCCAATTGATGTAATAACCTTTGTGGTACTATTATCAGATTTAATTGGAAGTGTTATAGAAGTTGAATTATCTGTTAATGCATCTTTAATGAAAATAATTTCTTGGTCAGCAAATAGTGGTTGTCCAAAAGCATCAGTCAATATTTCACCATTAAAAATATTGTATAAAAATTCTTGGGAAGGGACAATAGATACTGGTCTTTTGTCTTGCCCAAGTTTTATATCCTTACCACCATTTGTCATGTATCACTGCTCCTCCCAGGTAATGCTTGTAGAAATTTCACCAATAGTAGATCCTATTCCATATGCTTTAGAACTTGATCCGCAAATAAACAGACTTTCAATTTTATCGGTTAGTGGGAATGATAGATACTCTTTATTATAATCAAAATATGAACTTAAATCATAATCTTCCCCACTAGCAGGAACAAATAATGTTGCAACTGAAGTTCCAGTTTTTGGAATTGGACTTCTGATTTGAGGATTAATCAATACTGAAGATAAATTATCCAAAGAAAATTCTGAAGTAGATGAAGTAACGACGTTACCAACTGATGTGGTATTTTCTTCTCTTAAAAATGGGAGATTAGTTGTTAATATAACATTATCACTAGTTGAATTTAATGTGAAGAAATAATATCCATCATTTTCAATATTTTTAGTTCTATCAAAACCTCTGTTTTCTAAGAATCCTAAGATAGATATTGGTTTTTGGGATGGATCATTCTCAAGATATCCTCTAAAGTATCCATAAGTTCCTTTATTTGTATCTCTAATGTACTCTGCAGCAGAAGCAACATCAGTAGCAGTATTACTAGAAGTATCTGTAGTTACACTGAATACTAATGTGCTTCCGGTAGTTCCAGTTAAAAGTCTGATTGGTCTACTATAATTACCACTTATAGCACCACCAAAGTCTGTTCCTCCAGGAGCATTGCCATCGAATATAGGATCTGTTAAACGGGGATATGAATGTTGTGTAGCATTATTATCTAAAGAACAAGTAAATGTAAGAGATTCTTTTAGAATTCTAATCTCAGTTCCAGCAGATAATCCATGAGCAGAAGCAGTTGTTACTGTAATCTTTCCAGTCGTTGAGTTATAAGCAACTCCACTTGCTGAGTTTGCAATTGCATATTTAGTGCTGGTATTTGAAGAAGCAATCGCATTTGCAAGATCACTTGCACCATTAACAAATGTATGAGAACCTGCATAGACACCTGTAGGAATACCCACTTTAGTTGGTTTTCCTCTCTTACCAATATTGACATCTTGTTCTAATATTGGGGCATCTTGAGATCTAGTTGCAGTTACAATAGTCGTTGTTTGAAATTCTGGTGATTTTAAGAAATTTACCTTAAGAACACCATCAGAACCAGAAGAGAATCTTGTAGGATAAACCTGTGATCTATTTCTCACATCAATACCAGTACTACTTTTGATATTTTCTTTACACTTCAATCCAATTAAAGGAACTGGTCTATCAACCAAAACATCAATACTCGAAAGAGATGTGTTGTTTAGTGGAGAACTTAAATAAAGTTTTTGTTGACCATCTCTTGGATCCGCAAAATTAATTTCAATACCCTGATCTAAAGGATCATTTGTGATAATTTGACTTCCGACATAGTAAGATGATGCAATGCCAGATCCAGCAATAATATATGGGTCTGTTGCAATACCCGCACTTGTAAGATCAAACATTGTTGAAGCAATTCCAACTCCCCCACTATTATTAACATCAAACGTTCTCTTTGATCCAAACACTTCTAAAGGTGTTGGTGTTGAGTAACTGAATAATTTTACTGTTCCTCTATCACCACCATCAATATAGTATGAAGCACCATATTTGATAATATGTTCTGATGTAGATCCGTAAGAAAATTGAGTTTCTGGTCTATCTACATCCGCATATCCATACTTAGCTTGACTTCCTCCACCATAAGTTAAGTAAGTAATTGGAAGAGTCGCATTGCCCAATGAAGAGACCTTCAACTGGTTTGATGCCCTCAAGTGGTGAACACGTACCCAACGTGCTTCACCGTTGCTTACAGGGACATATGCGAGGAATAGAGCACCAACAGCACCATACCAAGAGAATTCAATCTTATACATAGTAACCTTGGTAAAATCAAGGTCCCAGATACTGATATCAGTTAAACTTTCCTCTGTACTAGCATCTTGTACTTGTTCACCAGGTCTCTTATCTGCTACAGCATCACTATATAAAAGTGCTTTTGTAGTATTATCTAATCTATCACCACTAAATCTTGATCTTGGTACTCGGTATTCATAGACATTTAGATAATCAATATTAACATTTTGATTGACCCACTTTTCATAATATCCATTTATATCATCTATTTGCCCTTTAAGTGTAGAAGCTTCGGACTGATTGGCACCTAGTGTAGTATCAATATAACCTTCTATATTACCTTGCCCATCATCATAAAGATAAGGGAACATTCCTCTACTTTCAGAAGTACTATTAGAGATATACTTATTTTTTCCATCAATCTCACCAGTGCTTGGTTGTATGAAAGGAACTGGAGTTACAATATTTTGCTTTGTATAATTTCCATTTGTAAGTCCTGATACTGCAGTACCGTCAATATCTTTGAGAGTAATTGCTCCACTAGTGCTTATCCCTGCAATTTTATAAATCTGTTGATTGGTTAATCCAGTAATTCCTGCACCAACAGAACCATCAGCATTCAAAGTATCATTTGAATATGAAATATGTTGTCCAGTAGATAATCCTACTACATGACCACCACTAACATAAAACGTTGGAACTGTAGAAACACCAACATTAACAGTAAATTGATTTAGTGAATTAATATTTGTAATTGTATATTGCTGAAGTCTATTTGGATATAATTTAGGAGTAACTCCATCCAAATAGCAAGTCATTGCTATTCCAGAAAGAGTAACATATCTTCCTCTATTAAACTTATGTTCTTTTTCAGTGGTAATCACCATCAGACCACTGTTTATATTATAAGATGCAGTACTCACTCCTATAACAACATCAGGAGCTTGGAGGGTATTTCCTCCAGTTACAGTGGTAACTCCAATCTTTGTTTCTTTTTGTAGTAATGAAGGATCATAAACTGCAGCATGAGTCATTAAGAGTTTATCTCTTAAAATGACAAGATCACCAAATTTTTTGGGTGTTGCTGAAGGATTATCATCTGCAACACCCAAACCTGCATTCTCAGATCCTCTAGGAGCTACTGGATCTTGAGGATTAGTTCTACCATAATCATCAAATTGAGTTGTTCCAAACGGTAATGGATTTTCATAGATAATTGATTGAGTTCTTCTTACTACACAAAAATTATCTTCCTGCCCATCATTTCTGGTTTCCCAATAATATCCATCAAAGTTATCAAAGATACCATACTTTCTGATAGCAGGATTTTGTGCATTTTTATTAATAGTTGTTCCATCAAGAACAGTGGTTTTTACACCAAAAGTTGCCGAAGAAACTCTACCTGGTTGATATCTAAAAAATCTTTTAGATGTTAAAATTCCATACTTATCAATAGGACCTTCAATAAGAGCTCCTGACTCTTCGGGGACGTGAGTTACACCCCAACCCATGTCTACTCCAGAAACATTACCATAAGTTCCCGTTCCGACTCCAATAGACGAAAATTGTTCTGGGAATGATGACCACTCTGAAGGATTTACGTCATACGTATTAACATCAGCAAAAATACCAAGAGCAACCTCGGATCTGGGAATACCTAAAAGTGATAGAGCAACTTCAGACTGCTGCTTATTTTGTTCAGCAACAGGAATAGTGGATTGATCACTAGCAATTACAACTGGAATTGATTTTGATGATTTTTGTTGTCCAGGAGGAACTGGTGCTGTTCTACCAACAACTACTACTGCGGCATTATTATTGACATTAGAATTGTCTGGCATATTATGATACCCCTACTCTTCCTTTTGCGATGGTGAATATTTTTCTTAATACTATATAGCCATTATCCGTACCATTGGTTCCTGAGGTAGTAGTAAATCCTGTCAATACAAGTTTTTTGACTAATGAAGAATCTACGACTTTTTCACTGACTGTTAATTCAGTTGCTTCTAAACTTGGAGATGAATCATGATCAACTAATTTTAGAACGTCTCCAGTAGAAATTCCAGAGAAATCATTTACATTTTTAAGAGTAATAGTATATTGTGTGGAACCTGCTCCACTAGTATTAAATGTGCCTATTCCAATAGAGATTGATGTTGTAAATCCAGGAAGTATATCTATAAATTCTTTAGCTCTTATCTGATAACCATAAGACTTATTTAATGCTAACTGATTTGTTTGGGCAGCAGTTAGTTTTAATTGGAGATATCCATTTCCCCTACCATAACTTCCTGCATTAGGAGTAATAACTTCAAAATCTACCTCAGTTGTATCAGATAATCTCTCATTATTTTGATTTTCGTTGATAATAGTTGAGATTCCTAAACTAGTAAATGGAACTTTAGTACTACTAATATCTTTAGGTTCACCATCTTCAATATATTGAATAACAGGACCGTAGAAATCGACTCCTCTTTCAACATTTAAGTTTACAGAATCAAAATCACTATCGTAAATATCATTAGTTGGAATAAATTCATCTGCTGGTCCAAGAATAATATTATCACTAGACCTAATCTTATCAACACCAAAAGTTTTTAATCCAGTTCCACAATTTCTTACAACATTTCCAACAAGAGAAACAATAGTGGATGCAGATACATCCACAGGACCACTGTAGTTTTCAAATATTGAATTGTTAATTCTTATAACATTCGATGATTGTGTGTATAATGGAATATAAGTTTCTCTGTCGGATAAAGACCCATCAGTAATTGAAATATTATTAAGGTTCATTCTAGTAGAATTATCTAGATATACTCCATCAGCCGGAGCATTTCTAACTCTTATGTCATTAAATGTAGATTCTTCAAGGTTAGGAAAATATAAAAGATAGTTATCTAAACTTGATTGATATACAATGTTATTTCCATTATTACCATCAAAAGTTATATTATTTAAACTTACATCCTTTCCAGTTACTGTACCTAATCCAACAATATTTCCTTCAAAATTTAAATTAGTTGATGTTCCGTCATTTATGTCGGTTGCAAAATACTGCTGTTTAATTATAGTATTATTTCCAGATCCATTTAACGAAAAATTACTAGGAATTGTAAAAGTATTGGTTAAGTAAGTTCCAGAAGGAAGAGTTATTGAACGACTATTGTTATTGACTACTTTACTAATAGATTGTTCAAATTCTTTAGTGTTATCATGAACAAATTTTACTGCACTCGTGGTTCCTATGCCAACATTAGTTTTTAAATCACGATCTAAAGTAATAGAAGTAAGAGATACACTCTTAATTTGTGCAATATCCCATCCCCGAAGATTTGTAGTAGATGGAGTATTTGGGAAATGAATTTGATCACTTGTAAATTCATTATCAGTCCCTTTGGGTGACCATGCAGTTTGATCAAAGTTTCCGTAATCCTTCCAAATTATACTTGATGTACTTGACCCTAACTCTTTTGGACCAAGAATAGCAGTTAATTTTGCACTGTTTATATTAGCATTACCATCAGTTCCTACACCAGAAAACTTTTGACGATATACTAGAAGTCCGTGATTAGTATCCTGTCTTGCTACAGTTAGTGTAATGTGATTTTCTAGATTAAAATTATCAAGTCCAAGATGAGCAACTCCATCTAAGGAACTTATTTGCGAAGAAATTCCAATCTTTCCATTTCTGAGATGATACTGCGAAACCCAATAGTAATAAGTAAATCCAGTTCCAACGCCAGTTTTTGCAAATGTTGTATTACTAGTATCGGGAACTGGTGCGAATACATTATCATCAAATTCGGTAACTCCAAATATCTTAATGTATTGATCAGTAGAAAATCCAGAAATTATTGAATTAGTGTCAATCTTCAGAACATTAATTCCACCATCTTGTATTGTGGATCCATTTCCAGAATATACAGTACCATCACCCGAAAGTTTTGCTACTGTATCTACTATTACCTGCGAAACGATAATTCTTCCGGAAATTTCAATATCTTTAATTTCTTCTGGGGGTCTGTCCGGAAAATATTGAAATAATTTTGTCATTATTTTTTACCTCTACGGAAATCTATAATCACCATTTGTGTCAATATACTTTCTAATATTTATAAATCTTACTTACAGTTATCTACAATAGATTTAATCAATTTTTTCGTTTCATCAATTGAAAAAGTTTGTAGATTAACATTATATGGTGAACTTTGTATGATATCGGAATATAAAGTTCTTAAGTAACCATTTGCATTTAGTGTAATACTATCAGCCGATGAAATACATACTTTTCCTCCAGCAACATTAATTTGCTCCTCTGCCCTTATTATAATATGATCATTTGCTTTAACTAAAATAGATCCATCATTTTTTTCTCCTTGTGCTTCAATGTATATATTTTTTGCTTTTAATTTTATATTTCCATTCTCAGCATTAATTACAATGTCACCATTCTCTGCGATGATAGATTTTGCAATTGCCTCACTTTCTGAATCATTTCTTCCCTTATCCAATTCAGTTCCAACAATTTCATGAGATTGTCCAGGAACAATCTCACCTTTATTTCCACCTAAAGTATAAGTTTGGTTTTGTCCTCCTTTTAGAGATACGACCATATTAGTATCTAAACTTTCACCTAACTCATCTATTTCTCCGGCTGGTCCCATAAAGATGAGACCATACTCATTATCTGCAATAATTTGCTCTGCTGGATTTGGTTTTGACATTAATTTACGCAATCAACAATACGAACAACACTCTTTCTTGTAAATCCTTGTTTTCTCAAATTTTCTGTGAAGACTTGTCTACCTCTAAGAGTAGTTATAGGTTTATCAAGAACCAAACCAGAATCTTCCGGAACATCTTCCAACACTTTTGTGAAGGTTAGATTGGGTCTAATGACTACTCCTTCTCCTCCTGTATTACTATCTATAACAATATCAGGATACTCAGTAATTCCACAAATTTCTTCAGTAATTTGAATGTCAATAATTTGTCCGAATTCCGTTAAAGATACCACAGCATTTAAACCAGGAATATCTGGAGTAATTTGAATACTATCATTTTCCGTATATCCAGTTCCAGTATTTACAATTGTAAATCCATTCAAACAAACTATATAATCATCAGTAATTTTATTATCACCACCAGAACCTGATCCATCACCACCAGAACCTGATCCATCACCACCAGAACCTGATCCATCACCACCAGAACCTGATCCATCACCACCAGAACCTGATCCATCACCACCAGAACCTGATCCATCACCACCAGAACCAGCACCAGTACCTAAACCACCATCAGTGGGACTGCTATCAACCAAAGATCCTAATAAAGTATAATCATATTCATCTTTACCATCTGCAGGAGCTGATGGTGCAATATTGGTCATTACAATATCTATAATCTGTCCATTCGTGGAAGAATCTGGATTATCGTCAATTACTGCATAACCTGAAGTAAAGGTAGTTGCACAGTTATCTACAAAAGAAACAAATGGTGGTCTTTTATATCCAGATCCTCTATTTAATAAACTTACCCCGATAGTTCTACCAATATTATCTATAACTGCTTCTCCAACTGCACCAATACCACCTCCACCAAAAATCAAAATCTTTGGTGGTCCACATCTATACGCATCTGCATCACATTCAGTAATGCTGGATGAAGGAGATGAAGCATCTCCAAGTCTATCTCCAAATATTTCAATATTACTAATATAATCATCAACTTTTCCAACAATTCCTTCTGCTGTTGGAACTTTTGCAAAATTATTAAACGTATCTATTTGGGCAGATGATGGTCCCCCCCAAGGACCGGCTTTAAATTCTTTCAATTCTGGACAATTTGGTGCCGCACACAAGAAAGATTCAAATCCGAGAATATAATCTATAGCCTCAAAAACACTTCCAACAATTTTTCCAACTCCTCCAAGAATATCATTAACTTGATCTAAAATTGGTCCAAGTGTTTTATCAATAATTGCTGCCAAATTATTAATTAATGCATTTACAAATTGTTGTGTGGCACAAAATGGAACATTAATAATTTTACCTATTAATTCATTTAAGAAATCAATAACTAAATTTAATAAATTAGAAATTATATCTTTAAAACTGCAAAATATTTGATCTATTATTAGTTGAATTGTGGTATTTTTATATTGTTTTGCAACTGTTGGTAATATACTATCTAAAACTGAATCAAGTGCTTTTCTAATTTTATCGATTAAAAAATCTCTAAGTCTACTTATTAAACTTTTTAAAACACTAGCAATAATTTTAGAGGTACTCTTGATGAGATTAGTTATATTAGAAATTTTATTGATTGAACCATTGATGTAAAGTTCTCCATATTCTTTTATTCCTTTCAATGCAGTGAAAAACTTTTTAAGTGCTATATTAATTTTAGATAATTCACCTTTACCACAAGGGTCAGGAAGATCTCTTTCTTTATTATAAATTTGAGAAATTCGTGCAAAATCTGAAGACTTTATATATTTTTCCCAAGCAGGAGTATCAGAAAGTGCAAATGACTTTGATGTCTGTCTAGTAGTTGGAAAAGAAGAAAATGAATCTGACATATTATATTTACTTCCCGTTCTTGCTATTTAGTCTTGGCATTATTAAAAAATTTGGGATTTAAAGACTTAAATCTAGATCTAGCACTATTTTGACTTACAATTTGAGTTGCATTTGCTGGATTAGACAGATTAAATCGATTTACGGGTTTACCCAAAGTTGTTCCGTTGGTAGATTTTTTTATTTTAAGATTTTTTTCATCATTAATATTATTTCCCAATACATGAGTTATTACAGGAATTTGACAGTCATCATCCATAAAAAATCCAATTACCCATTCACCCCCACATATTCCAGAAGATTGAAAATTTCTATTTCCATATGTTGTTGGCATGGCAACAATTGCCCAAGGTAAAACATCATCAACAACTTCTGTCGCATCATCAGAACTAGCCATTGGATGAAGACCTGGTATTCTAACTTTTACTCTGTCTCCATGAGCATCTTTCCATTTAATACCTTTTAAATGCTGGTCTTTACCTGGAGGGACTTGACCCAAAAACCACTTTTTACTCCCCCAATTATATGCTGATGCTGTCATGTTTAACTACCCGTGTATAATCCATAAGTATCACGAACAAGAGTCATTGATGTAAATGACCTTTGTGTATCATAGTGATGACATAAATCTAATATTAAATATCTACCACTTTCTACAGGATCAAATGGTTCCCCACTTTTGTTAGATAATGTAATTTTCTCAATTTTACATTCTACAACATCCCCTGCTTTTAAATTGGGATTGCATGGAACTTGCATTTTTGCCACTTGAGTCATTAAAAAATTATATCTCATTTGAACTGCACCTTGCCACTCATTGGAATCACTCACCGCATTTCCTCCAGTAACTTGAGGAGATAATGCTCCAACATCTTTTATATCATAAAAAACTCTAGCATAATCTTTATTTTCTGGAGTATGAATAATATTATTACCTAAGGAATTTGATAAGATATTTTCATCTAAAACAAATGATGTTTCTTCTAATTTAAAAGTTTTGGGATTAAAAAGTAATCTTCTACTAGAATAGACACCAGCAGCAATAGCATTAATTAAATTCTGATTTTTAGTAACACTAAACGAAGATATTTTGAAATCATTATCTTCGTTTACACTAGATTTAGTAACTCCAGTTTTGTAATATGTTTGTTTAGATGGTTGTTTTAATAAAGAATCAATAGATTTGAAAAAGTGTCCATCTCTAGTCTCATAAAAGAAAAATCCAGGATTTCCATTATTCAACGGAACTGACTTTCCAGCAAGTGACATAATAACTTCAAATGGAGTCCTATTATTTCCAATAAAAGAATATTTATTAGAAGTTTCTTCGATATTAATTTTTGATAAATCTAATACTTCCTTTGCTATCAAAGTTACAGATTGATTATTTGATGTTGAACCTGAATAACTCCTTTTTACTCTGCTTTCCTTGTTCTTAATTGCCGATTGAGAAACTAAACTCAAGAATACAGATTCTCTTTGTGACTCCTGATCTAAGTTTACAGAATTGTTGACAATCAAAGAAACTTCAGAAAAATCCAAAATTCCAAGTTTAGATGAAATTTTAAAGTTTACCTTTTCCGATCCATCTGCAGTTAAAGGTAGAGCATTATAAATTGTCCCTAAATTTTTATCTCCTTGACGATCATAATCAGTACTATAATTTGTTGATCCACCCACATCAACAAAAGTAAGTCTTGCAGTTATATTTGGAGACCTTAAACTTTCATAGTAGTCAAAACTTACAGTCTTTCCATCTAATCGAACAACTTTGTCACGTTTAGTTAACTTAAGTATTTCGTAGATTGAAGGTGATGCTGAGTTTGACATTTATACAGGAATATAAGTTGGGAAAGGTATAGTTTTTGTATTATATATTCTCTGAAAAGTAACTAGTACTTCTGTTCCTTCTCCCTCATCATCTATAGGTTGATTTATGGTGCTTATTTCTTTATCTTTTTTGGATCTTTTATTGGAGTTGTCGATCCAATTTTCAAATAAATTCCTTTCTTTTTTTTCACTTAAAGGGGGTGATGCTTCTTTCTCTTTCAATACTGCTGCTTGCCGTTTTGCAATTTTAGTCATTATTTCATCATATTTCTCTGTTGTTCCTGCTGCCAGCAAAGCATTTATTTCTTCTTGTGTGTATGGGATGTCGTCTATACCATCTGGTCGTTCTGGGTCTGGAGTTGGGTCTGGAGTTGGGTCTGGAGTTGGGTCTGGGGTAATTGCCTTTGCTTCTCTAAGGTTTTCATTATATACAGACATAGATTGAGATGCCGTTCTTGATGTTTGTCCATATCTTGGTGTGAGTGATGCCCAAATATTTCCAGCTTTAGTCATTTGAGTCGTATTCATATCTTCAATATTAATACCACCTTGTCTTGCCAAAGCCAAGATCATTCTATTCTGAGTTGCTGGACTAAACGTATCATTCCAACTAAATCTTCCAGTATTAACCAATCCTTTTAAAGTTTCTGGCATCAACTGTAGAGCACCAGAAGCAGAAGAATTATATTGGTCTTTATAGTAAGGAATAGCACCACCACCCAGTCTATCAGGAAGTCTATCAGTGCCACCCAACTTAGATGCTTCATATAATTCCGCAAGGGTCATTTCTGTTAGACCAGAAACGACTGCCCCACCATAAACTGTATTATATCCACCAGATCCTCCAGTTCCTTCAAGTTCCCTAACAGTAGCAATAAATGCCTTTTCTTCTGGGGTATCTGCTTTAATATCCGCAGCATTTATATTTCCACCACCACCACCACCACCACCACCTCCTGCTCCTGCTCCTCTACCTCCTGCTCCTGTATATCTGTCTCTCTCTGCTTGAGTAAATTGTCTTGGGGTAAATTCTCCAGTTGTATTATTTTTTACTCCCTCCTGTCCATTCTTGACTGCTAATACTTTATCCTTTCCACCTGCAACATTTCTGAATAATTCTATGGCTGGTTTAAGAAATTTAATTAACCCCTCAAGTGGTCCTGCATTTTCCGCAATTTGATCAATTAACCCACCATCCTCTGATAATTGACTTAATGAATCATCAAATCTTTTTTTATCTGCGTCATACTTAGTTTTATCAATTTCACCTATGAAGAGTCCTTTTAACAAATTAAATCCACTTTGTATAGGGGTAAGAAAATTGACAATGCTATCAATAATACCTCTGACTGTTTCAATAATTTTTGGGAGATTATTTACTAATATACCTGATAATATTAATCCACCAAAATTTAATATCTTAGCTATGATATTTTGTCCGATATTTTTTATATTTGAACCTACTTTACCAACTACTGGTATTTTTTTAGCATTTTCTAATATTTTTTCTTTATTTTTTAACTTTTCAAAACTTTTTTTCTTCTTTTCATCAGATTTTTTTTCTTTCTTTAATTTTTCCTTTCTTTTGTTTTCCCGAATTAGTATACTACGTATATTAGTAACATTTAATTTGAGAGTTTTTACCTCATTATTAATTTTTAAAGGAGTTTTTTCCATTGTACTATACTATTATCCCGTAAATATCCAATGATGTTTTAATGTAAGGATTAGAAGCATCAAAACTAGAAATTGAAGGAACTCTAGTTGCTGGAGCACTTGGAACTGAAATTTCTGGAATATCAGTGTCATTATTAAAAATTGGTGGAAATTCCATCGTTTTAATATTAGTTCCTTTCTTTCTCTTAGAAGAAATCGTATTATAAATTTTTTGTGATTTTAGATTATTAATAATTTTATTATTGTCATTATTAATAATTGTAGGCAATTCTATCGTTTTAATATTAGATACTTTCTTTCCCCCGGAAGGAATCGGATTATAATTTTTTTGGAATTTTGTATTATCAATAATTGGTGGAAATTCCATCGTTTTAATATTAGATACTTTCTTTCCCATGGAAGGAATCGTATTATAATTTTTTTGTTTTAGATTACCAATAATTTTATTTGTATCAGTATTATTAATAATTGTACCATCCTGTTTTGGAACGAACAATTCAGCCGTTTTCATACCAAGTTGATCACCTACAATATAAGGTTTTCCTGATTTTACGGGACCACCCATTTTCATTGTCTCTATCTCTCTAGGATCAATTATAGTTTCAATTTTTGGAATGTATGATTCTTCAACTTCTTTTTTAACTTTTAGACGTTCGGCATCTCTATTAGATCCAGTTCCAGTTCCCATTGCTCCCACATCCCCAGGTTTATCTGGAAACTTTGTATAATCTATTTCTCTTTGTTTTTTTGTTATTTTTTCCTCCATATCATTTTTTAATTCATCCAATTGTTTCCTTTTGTCCTCAACTTCCTTAAATATTTTTTCTTGTTCCTCAGTTCTGTTTTTTGTATTGTTTCTATTTCCTTGTCTACTTCTATCTTCAGGAACGCCTGCCGAAGTCATACCAGCATCTTTTAATTTTTGATTTAATTGATCATCTGCTTCGGCAAAATTTTTACCTCCAAGCATATTTTCTCTAATCTTTTTAATAGCCCATTCTCCTGCCTTATAAATCAGAACACCGGCACCAATTGCAAGCAATGCTTTGAGTGTAAGTGGATTTACAAGAAAACCTATTAGTAAAGGAACTGCCTTTGCAATTAATGCAATGAGTATCTTCAAAGGACCCAATACTGTAAGAATACTACTAACAACTGGCAAAAAAGTAAACGCACCAACTGCTACTGCCATCCATTTCCAATTGTCTTTTATCCAACCAAACCACCCTTTCACTGTCTCTACATTTTTTGGAGATTTTAACCATTCAAAGACACCATTGACTGCAATACCTGTTCCCAGAGTGAGTAAGAAATCAGTAATTTTATCGAAAATATTTTTGATTGGTGATAGCATTTTATCTGCTACTTTTTTAACACCTATACCGATTGATTTACCTGTTTTTTCAAGTAAATTTTCCTCAGTCTTTAACTTTTTCTTTGATTTTTTAATACCTTCTCTTCTCTCTGCATCTAAAGAATCTTTAGTTTCTTTTGATATAGATTTCACTAACTGTTTTTGTATGTCTATCAGAAGTTTATTTGTTTCAACTAATGTTTTATAAAGATTATCTTGATCACTTCCAGGAATTTTCTGTCCTATTTTACTTTGTTGATTTTTTATTATATTTTTTATTATTGATATTTTTTTATCTTGCCCTACCTTATCCTTCACCAAAGAATTGATTGATATTTTTTTATCTTGCCCTACCTTATCCTTCACCAAAGAATTGATTGATATTCTATTCTTTCTTACGATTTTTGCAAGAGTTCCTATTTTAGAAGTTCCTCCCTGCCCTACTTTTCCAAGAGAAAAATTATTATTATTAAAAATACTCTTAATGTTAGTAGATTTTAGTTTAGGAGTATTTTTTTGTTCTATTCCAATCGTTCTTTTTTCTGCTTTTCTCTGCTGTTTTTCGGATTCTTTTTTATCAATAGAATCTTTCACCTCATCAACAGAAGGTCCACCTCTTCTTCTTTTTGCTGGTCTACCTCTTTTATAATCCATTCTGTTGCTGTTGTTTTAGATTTTCTTCTTCGATATATTGTTGGAGAAGAGCTACATATATATCCCTTTCCCAAGGAATCATATCTTCTAACTCTGTTAATGAATATTTATGATGTTGTATTAATGCAAAGTTAATTTTATAGTATGATTCAAGAGTTTCGTGAACCATACCTAAGCGAAAAAACCTGCTAACCCTTCAATTACAACCTCAGATTCTACTCCAGTCTTCGGATTCTTTATCATTACTTTATGTGAAAGTTTTGGCATTGTAGTAAAGAATGTTTCAATTTCTTTAAATTGCTTTGTATTCAATTGTTCAATAAATTCATCAAGTTCTTCTTTAGTATATTCAGATGCCTGCCAACTTGTTTCTTTATCATAGATCATTTCAACAGAAGAAGAAATCATTGAAAGTGATTCTGATAAATTATTTGCTGATCCACCATCTGTTTCAAAATTATTTTCAACAAACTGTTCTAAAGATGGATACTTAAGTTTCATTGAAAGATCATCATCAATTTTAATGATATTCTTATGACCTTTAGTTTTTTGAACTTTAATCCTGTCAATATCAATAGTAATATCTACGGTTGTTTCCATATCATCAGGACATATAACAGAAATGTCTACAGTTTCACCGACAGACTTAGCACGAACATTTAAAAACAAATATTCAATATCAAAAGTTGCAAGAGATTCTACTTTTACATCTTTAGTAATAATACAATCAGAGATAATTTGAACAACTGCGTTCGTAATCTCTTTCATATTTTCAGTTTCCATTGCCATAATAAGAATCTTTTCTTCTCTGACAAGAAAAGGTCTATACTTAATCTTTTTGTTTGTAGATGGCAGAGTCAACTCATATGTCGGAACACTAATCTTAGGTAATGTCATACTAATCGTTACAATTCAGGTTTAATTATTTATTACGGATTAAGCAATATCATTTGGAATAAATATTCCAGAAGGTGAAAATGGTCTATTAGGATCAGAAGCCCCAGTATAAAAGTCTCCTAGTTGACCTTCTATAAGATTTATTGTATCTAAATTATCATATGCGAAATCCGAAGTTGCTGTATTTTGATAATTAGAAATATATCTATCATAATTAAAAGATACACTTACTTTTAAGAGTTGTGCTTCACCATAAGCAACTGGAACAGCAGCAATTGATTTTGGAAAAACATTTATAAATTGATAGTCTATTCTTTTACCACTTTTTAGATTAAAATCTCTTTCAAATTTAGTAATATACATAGTATCCACTTTATAAAAGTCAGGATATCTCATTCTGCGATAATAGTTTTTTGTATCTCCTTCATTTGCACCATCTCCTAAAGGTCCTTTAGTTTCACTTCCTCCAGATATATAATCAATCCATCCTTCAAAAATTCTTAAATTAGTATAATCTTTTGATACATAAAAAGTAAAATCAGAATCAGTATATAATCTAGTATGGGCAAATTCTTGAGGAATTCCCATAAAATTATCATTTACTCCAACTGTTGCTAAACTAGTTGCTGGCAAAACTGCTTCTGAACAAAGAATTCCTCCATTACGATTCATATATCCCGAAGGATCAGAAATATTATACTTATCTTTCAAATGACCCGAAATTTGAGTTCTAAATCCTTCAAAACTTACTTGAAAGTGCGTGTTAAGAGAAATTTTTCCAAAAACTTCTCTTGGATCCCTTTTTTCCGATGAAAAATTTTTTATATTTGGTACGGGCAATCTAAATACCTATAAGACTACTTGATTATTAGTTATTTAGATGTCCTATAAGGGAAATTATAGACCTTCTTACCCTAAAAAGTATAAGGGTAATCCATATAACATCGTTTATCGTTCATTGTGGGAACGTAAATTTATGATCTACTGTGATAAGAATGAAAATATTTTAGAGTGGGCAAGTGAAGAATTAGCAGTTCCATATCGTTCCCCAATTGATAATAGAGTTCATCGTTATTTTCCAGATTTTTATATTAAGGTCAAAGAATCTAACGGAACAATCAAAAAGAAAATTATTGAAATCAAACCATTTAAACAGTGTATCGAACCTAAAGTTAAAAAAATAACATCGAAAGGTTATATATTTGAAGTCGTTCAGTATGCTAAAAATAAAGCAAAGTGGAGAGCCGCCAAAGAATGGTGTTTAGATCATGGTTATGAGTTTCAGGTGCTCACGGAACATGATTTAGGAATTAAGTAATGGCAAGAACGATCAAAAGGGGTGGAAAAACAGGAAGATCATATTATTATGTTTCTCAAACTGGTGAAGTAACTACAAGTAGTGATCCAAATGTAAAAGTAGGTTCTAATGTTTATGATGATGGAGTCCTAAAAAATCCAAATAGACCAACAGATGATGATGGTAATCGAGTAAGAAATATTGTTGGAGATTTAATCGGTATTGAAACACCTGATGAATTAATGTCAAAAATATTAGAGGCAGTTAAAGATTCTATAACTCCTGTTCCAATTCCTGGAAAATTTTATACTTATATTTACACTGCAAGATCACCAGATATACAATATGACCAACATCCATTAATTGCTTGTACAGATATATACAGTGTACCGAATGATTTCGCATTTATTGGTTTTAATTATCACTGGGGAAAAATAAGAAAATATAAACTAAGTAGAGCAGATACACAATTTTATGAGATATATGCAGGTGAAATTGCCGACCTGAGAGAAATTCCTTATGCTAAGTTTCTAAATACTTAAAAAGAAAGATAGATAGATGTCACCTTCAGGACAGACTGATGAACGTTAACTCAGGAGCACAGACAACAGCAGACCAACGTACTGTACCTGGAATTAATAAACAGGAAATAAGAAAATCATCTAAATTTGGTCCACTTAGATATCCAAATAAAGAAATATATGGAGACACAGATTATTTGCAAATAGATGTTTTACAGTATAAAGCATTAGGTCTTGACCTTACAAAAGAAAGAAATAATACGATTAAATCATTAAAAACATCTAAAGGAAATTATAATAAAAAAGAAGACATACTAGGATCAATACTTTTACCAATACCACAAAATATTTCATCAACAAATTCTACGGGTTGGGGTGAAGATAGTTTAAATCCATTTGCAGCATATGGTCTTGGACTTTCAAGTGATGTGATGAATTCTAAGAACCTTTTTAAAGGAGGAATTGATGCGTTGACTCAACTATTCGGTGATGCCGGAAGTCTTGTACAAAGTGGTGAAGCACAGCAACTATCTAATGCATTTTTTGCTTCAAAGGCAGTAAATATTTTAGGAGGAAACACTAGTTTTGAAGGAGTTTTAGCAAGATCAACAGGTCAAATCTTAAATCCAAATACAGAACTATTATTTAATGGTGTAAAATTAAGAAGTTTTAATTTTT
>Ga0209535_1000466_pt1 | contig 28677 bp, 33 predicted proteins | sample LinPmetageLP28_FD_184041 | JGI IMG/M metagenome (GOLD analysis project Ga0209535, IMG submission 184041) | Marine viral communities from the Pacific Ocean - LP-28 (SPAdes) (version 2) | ecosystem: Environmental > Aquatic > Marine > Oceanic | place: Pacific Ocean | collected 2009-08-22
GTGCGATATTAATATAATAACTATGTAGGACTTAAGGGAGGTCGGCAAAAGCCGTTCCGATTTTAATAAAACTTTTAATAAAACTTTTACTAAAATTATTAATAAAAATAAAATAAAAAAAGTATAACTATCAATTATCTAATAATTATCAATCATTTTTAAGTTTAAAAATAAATTATTCTTTCTTTTTTCTTAATAAGTTTCTTAATCTTTTTCTTATTCTTTTAAAACAACTACTCGTTTCTTCTTCTACTACATCTTTAACTTCTTCAATAACTTCTTTTGTTTCTTCATAAATATAAACATCTTCCATTTATTATTCTATAAGTTTTTTATTTTTATTCTTTCTTAAATTATATTCATTCTTCTCATCGTCTATTGTTATATTTACTTTATTAATATCTATATTTCTAACTTTATGTTCTCGTTGAGGTTGAGTTCTAACTAATACTTGTTCTAATGTTTCATAAACAGCCTCATTATATAAATTTAATAAATGTTTTATTCTTCTACATTTAGTGCAGAAATAACCTAAATAAGTTTCTCTCACTTCACTCTCGCATAAATAACAATTTCCCATATTATTATATTATATTACAATATATTTATTATTTTAGATAATTAGTAGTATAATATATAAAGTATAGATAAATAGAAAAAAGGGTAATGTAATATTTAAAATATTTATAAAATATAAAAAATATAAAAATAGAAAAAATAAAAAAGTAGCACTACCCTTTTTCCATAATTTCTTAATCAACACCAGATATAATCGCTGTAACTGTGCCACTGCCCCCATACTTCAATTTAATATGAGTGAAAGGACTATCTATGGCAGCACTAAAAGAACCATCTGATGCTGGATACATAGATGATGAGCCATATTTATAATAAGTAGAACCATCACTACTAACATGGATTTCAATATTATTACTTGTATCTGTAGTTTGACCATATATAGCACATTTTCTATGATTCGTGCAGTTATGGGCTGATGATAAATCGCCGTTTGACACTGACGAAGCACTACTTACCGAAGTGTGTGACTTACTTACTGCGAGAGTTGTTGATGTGGCTATTGTTCCACCGAGTTTTGAATCTATAGCAGATAAAGAACTTTGAGCTGCTGAATCACTAACGGATAGAGTACCACTAAGACTTCCTTGAATAGAACTTAATGATGAATTACCAGCTGATTGTAATGATGATGTGGCGAGAGATGATGTATCACACGCCGTAATTTTACTATCTAAGGATGCGAGTGATGATCTGGCATTAGAATCATTAACAGATAATACTCCAGATGCGAGTGTGAGTGGGCGAGGTTTGTTTGAGGTAGAGTCTAAAATATGAATGAGTCCGACGTTAGGCATGTTTTATAATATACTAAAATATTTTAATTATCGCTCCATCTTTACTTTAAATCTCCTCGTCAGTAGTCAAATCTTCGTCTTCTTCGAGGAGCGGATCTAATAAAGAATTATTCCATTGATATGAATTATAATTTTGTGGAATATTAACTGGCGGTTCTGTCCTTAAGTTACTATATGGGACTTGAAAATATTGTTGAGGATTTGTTTGTGGATTAAATATTTTTAATTGTTGTTGTAAGCCTTGTTGGATGAGCTGTGGAGGTAATTGTTTATAATAATTGTTTTTAATTAATAAATATATAACTGAACTATACTTACTAATGTTTGTAGGTTTTTTTAAGTTACTATCATAAATAGCAGTTGTAATACTTGTTATTGTTGTCGGTCTATCAATAGTATATTCTACAGATGTAGCACCTACATCAAAAGAAAAGCCGAATGAATGAAAGTTTCTCGCATTAATACCTACTACTGGCAGTTTAGTTCCAGTATCATTACCCATAAAATGATTAACTGGCAGATCAGATCCTATAAAATAATATGGCGATGTTCCTAAAGTCGGAGGGTCATCAGCGAAAAAATCTTCACTTTCTACAGCACTATAATATTGTTCTACTGGATTTATATTTAAACAATCATTACTAAATGGATTAGAACCATTTATGGCTGGAGTTATTCGTGCAGCACCTCTCAGCATTTTTCCGAAAAAGGTTAATTCATCTATATAAGTATAAGGTATTTTGTTATAATAAATACCATTCCCTTCATACTTAAGTAATTGTGTCGGTGTATATCCTAAAGCTTCTAATAAATTATCTCCATATTGTAATATAGTCGTATTTGAATCTGTGTCATATCTCCAGTTATCAAACCATGATCGCCCCCATTCTACTTCTGAAAATTCTCCACCATTTAGATTACTTATATATAAACCACTTAAAGAATCATCTATCTCTCCAGTTTTTCTCATATTTATTATAGCAGATGGAACAGCATCATCTATAGAAAATGAGGTGTCGCCTGGATTTTCACTGGCATGGGGTCTTATAGGTGTATATAAATTAAAAATATTGAATCTATTAGCCAGATCATTAAATTCAATACTTATATTATTACTTCCACAGAATATTTTTGCACTACCTCCATGAGTTAATACATTTCTTATTCCTCTGTTTCTATAGATATAAGTGTAACTTGTTCCTTGAACTGCTCCGACTAATAATGCTCTCATTGCTTCTTGTGTTCTTAATGGCTCTAATATTCCACTAAATCTTGCCTCACTTGATATATTCCATCTATTAGGTAGAGCTCCAGTATTATAAGAACCAGCCAGAAGACTACCTCCTTTAAGTCTAATTAAATGGGTTTCAGATTTTAAAGAACTTTGTTTAGGTAGATAAGGTATAGAATATAATTTAATATGCTTACCAAACCATGTTTTTCCCTTTGTATCAGTTTCCCATACATATCGTGCTGTAGTTCCATTGTAAGTAGGTAGAGTTCCTTCAGTATAAAATGTTCCATCATAATCATAAGTTATTACTTCATTTGTTAAATCTTTTGTAGATGCTGTTAAGTCCATCTGTGTAGCATTATCACTTGTTACTGGCGTGAATCCATAACTAACTTCTGGAATATAACTATGTAGAAAATTACCAGTAACCATAGTCGGTTCTGATCCATAAGCCTCTTGTCCTAAACCTACACTTGAAGTTATTTGATAAGAACCATCTGCCAGTTCTGTTCCATCTTCTAATTTATATTTTAATGTCTTATAATGTAATACATCATTTATTCGAGCTCCCAGTTGTTCTTTAGTATAATATCCAGAAGGAACATCTATTTTTGTTAAATAATTTTTTATCATCAAACAATCTGAAGCCCATGGCTGAGCATTTACTCCAGCACCTACTTCCCATTCTCCTCTGCGACTTCCTATCCAAACTTGCGTTCCTATTGTTGTAGCACTTACAGCAGAATTTAAAGTTATCCTATGACCTCCAGCAATCGGTGTAACTCCTCCTAATATTATGGATGTGTAACACGCTTGAGTTACAGTATTATCCATAATTTTTACTGTCATAAATTCTGTTAAAGTGAATCCTCCTCCTACTGGATCATGTATATCTATAGTAAGACCCACACCAGAGTTATTTAAAATTAAATAGTTTTTATTAATTACATTATTAAATGATAAATTAGTAGCACCAGTATCTTTTTGTTGAAAATAAACGCTATTTATAGGATTATTATATCCACACCATTCAAATGGAGCACCTTCGTTACTTTGTGCGTTAGTTGTATTCCATGATCTAAATCCAGTAGGACTACTATATATTATAGGTTCTCCAGCACTAACAAAATTTAAATCAACTGTATTTTGTTCTCCATTACTATTAACACCAGTAGCACCAGGTACTCCTAAGGCTGGAGGAGTTATACTACCGAAATTATGATTATTTTGTTTCCAGTTTTTATTATCTGGCTTACCACACATATCGTAACCATATCTATTTTGATAAGTAGTATCTTGAACTGGAACACCAGTAGAATTACTAATTGTATTACTTACATAGTGTCTTTCTTTATAATTACTTTCGTAATTTTGATTACCATATTCAAACCATATTCGAGGTCTTCTACCAGCCTCTAAAGAACCGAAGTTTGCTTCAGTAGATAAATTTTGACCATTTTTAACAATATCCATCATAACTGTTTCATTACAACATATATAAGCCCCCATAATTTGAGGCTCTGATGTCGGATCTATATAACCATTTGCTGAAGGCACAGCCGCATAATCTATATTTAAATCATACATCTGGAAATCTACTGATAAAGGATTACCGATAGGCGGATCTCTTCTAAAAATACTATAACTATTTGCTCTCTGTTCGTGATTAACTTGTATTGTTCTTAACTGACTACAATGACCACCATTATAAGGAAATGACAATCCCCATGGCTGTTGTAATCCTAAATTATATTCAGTATCAGCAGTAGTAGAACCATCATCAGAACCAGTTCTTAAAATAGTAGAAGCCCATGGATTAATAGTTTCTAAATTATTTGCTTGTATATTAAATCCAGTAGTAGAACCGCTTGTAGTGTTATCTATAAATGGCTGCATCGCATATTGATTGAATAAACCATTAATCGGATTAAAGGCTGGATTTTTATTATATCCATTAGGTCTTAAACCAGCACCATGGGGCGGTTTTCTACACGTAACACTTTCAGTTGCTGGATTTATTGCTGTAGAAGGATTAGAAGGTAATTTTATAGTTTTATATGTATTTGTAGAAAAAGTATGTTCATAATATCCTTTCTTTATACTTGCTGGATTTATCCAGTCTGTTACTAAAATCTCAAATGAACCAGCATGAAATCCATCTATAGTTTTTTGAATCGGTCTTACTGCTATTATTTTACCTATCATAGAATCAACTCCTCCTATTAAATTAGGAACACCACATAGTGAATGAGTCGCACCTCCAGCATTATAATTAGTTTGCCATATACCTTCTCCATTAGCAGCATACCATCCATAAGAGCCACATATATTAGCAGTTGCTATTAAAAATCCAGGTTGTGGAGCACCACCGAAGCGACCAGCTTGAGTTGCGGTGAAATTACTTGTATCTAAAGTTAAAGCCTCCATTAAAGAAAAATCATCATTAACTCCATAATTAGTATCCATAGCCCCTACTGTTAAATTTCTCATTCTATTACAATATCCATCTAAGACTGGAAGTATAAATTTTTTTACTATTTGTCCTAAATATAATTCATTATCTATTGTATTGTCACTAAATAATGCATAAGATCTGCTTGTATTTATTGTAGTGCCCCATGTAGCCGCTTCACTCGCATCATTATTCCATTCGGCTCTTACATTACCAGGATTTAATACATCATCTCTTTCTCTTGTGGATGTTGGATTGTTATAGTTACTATCTTCAGATATAACTTGAGTATTACCAGCACCTACTACTTGTAAGTTTTTACTTTCTAAAGGTGGCTCTACACCAGTAGCATCAGTAGAATATGCTACATCGCCGAACATCCCTAAATCTAATAAATCATTTTGAGTATCAGCAGTAGCCAGTGTATTACCTTTAATATATGGAGTATGAACTATGTTAATTGACATCTCGTCAGTAATTTCTATTTCGTCACCTTGTGCTTGTTCATTTACAAATGATCCTAAGATCCTAATCTGATCACCTTTATCTAATTTAATACCTTGTTTAAATTCATTAATCCATTCTGTTCCATTATCATTTAACAGAACTGAGGCGTTCTGCCTACTACATTCATAGACCTTACTTTGATAAGAAGTCATTTATTATAATAATACATTATAATAATATAAAAAAAAATTCATTAAAAATATAATATAAAGTGTTACTATCAATTTAATCAAGTAAATCTAAATTTAGTTTGGGTATAAAATCAAATCCATCTTTGGATTTTTTTAGTCCCTTTAGCACATCTTCTAATCTACCTTGCTCCCCTACATATCCATAATCAAAACCATATAATACACCGAAATTTTTGCCGAAAATATCATTTCTAGCGTCTTCATACATTATTTCTATTCCTTTCATTTGTCTTTTTCCTCTTCCTCTTGATATAGTTATAACCTTACCAGTTATATCGCCTTCATTCCAGTCTTTTTCATTATCATAAACAGCACCAGTTTTATTATCTATATAAACTTTTGACCCACCATTTGTTCTTTTGCTTCCACCAGCATATCTAGATAAAGACACCTCATCTAACATTTTAAAATTTCCAGAAGGTTTTGCTTCTCTTCTTCCATAAAATTGATCACTACTATATTTTTTTCCTAAATTTCCATACATAGAGCTTAATCTTCCTTCTACATAATCATATTCTTCTCTCGAGTCTGTGCCTCTTGCTATTTCTTGAGGAGTAGGTGGTTTTCCCCTCGAATAACTTATTAGATCTGTTTTTCCTTTAGTTTGACTACTACCACCATGTTTTAAAAACCATTTATTTCGTTGAGCTGGAGGAGCGCCTTGTGGTGCTTTTCCTCTACCTTTTCTTTCTGGTGGTGCTCTTGTAGGTTTTTCTGGTTTTTTTCTTTCTGGTGCTTTTCTTTTAGGTTGTTCTGGCTTCTTTTTTTCTGGCTTCTTTTCTTCTTCTTTTTTCTTTCGAGGAACTATCTTAAACTTCGGCTTTTTCTTTGAGGGTTCAGCCATCTTTTTTTTAGGTTCTTCTTTTTTTTCTTCCTTCTTCTTTCGAGGAACTATCTTAAACTTCGGCTTTTTCTTTTTGTCGTCTTTTTTCTTATAGTCGCTTAAAGGCATTATATAATTATAATATATAATAAAATCAAATCAATTTTATCTTCTGCTTACATTAAGATTTCCTAAAGAATATTTTTTCATATCTACCTTTTTAGGGTCTGCTACAATATATTTATTATAATTTGCTTTTACCCATTGCTCTGCTCTTTTTAAATTAATTATTTGTTTTCTATTCAGATTTGATTTACCGAAAAATCCTTCTTCTACTTCTTTTATTCTTTTTTTAATATTATCTAATGCTTCTTTTTTAGTTGATTTTTTTCTATCTAATAATGACCTTGTTGTTGTTGTAGCATCAATTCTTTTTTCTTTACCGAAATTTGTTTTTAATAAAATATCTCTTTCTTCGTTTGGGTGTAATGGAAAACTATCAATAGTTCTCAAATATAATAATTCTTTTTCACCAGCCCCTTTGACTTTAAATGCTATTTTTTTTTTTTTTTTTCCATTTTTGGTTTGGGCTTTTGTTCTTTCATTTCTTCTTTTTTCTTTCTCGGCACGACTTTAAACTTAATTTTTTTTTTCGGTTTGTCGTCTTGTTTCTTATAGTCGCTTAAAGGCATTATATAATTATAATACATAATAAAATGAAATCAATTTTAAATTTAATAGTATTACTACTAATTATCTACGCATCACTTACACTTACGCCAGTAGGAGTAATAAGCATAGTCCTCTTAAATTCTATAAAAAAGTTTAGTATAACAGCAGCCTTAAGACTATTAGCAGCTCCAGAAGCAGCACCGATGGCTACTCGTCCATAATTAATCTGTATCGGAGCAGATCCGATTCTTTGTCCATTACCTAAAGTTGGAGCGAGAATATTATATTTCTTTAAGTTCAATCCTATAACATTATTTACACCACTTAAGTAAGGTTTAGATCTACCTAAATCGACACTCTGTGCGGTTTCGGCTCCATTCTGCCATTCAGAATCTAAGAGTTCTTTACATTTATTAACATCATAACCAGCAGTCGAATACATAGCATCTAAAGTCTGGAATCCTCGTGGCTCACACTGGGATACGTAATGATGTTGTAATGCTACATTCTTAACATCTTGATTATAGATCCTTACATTATTAATAATAAAGTTATATTCTTCACCAGGAATCTGCTGAGATTTTAATTTATTTGTAAGAAGATTTCTATGAGTATAGACTTGATTATAAACACCATCAATCTCGGCTGCACCAGCAGTGCCAGTTTCTGAAAAATCTTTCTGGACAAATATAGCTTCTACTTCTTTACCAGCCATACCTAAAATATGATTTGATTCTACTTTAGCATAGTCATCAGCAGCACCACCAGCGACAGCACTTGTATTTTCTGGATTAATTCCTTGAGTTCTAACCATCTCTACAAATGGAATTAATATACCACTACTTTCTATTTGTGCCTTAATTTGATTCATCTGTGCTTCTGGATAATGAATAAAGTCCATCATTAAAATAGGATTCTGAACCATTGTGGCAGTAGTTCTTCGTGTTCTACCAGCAGCAGTAGTAGGAATAGTAGCGTTAATTAAACATGAATTAGTTTGTGCGGCAGCAGTAACGTCTGGCTGACCAGCAGCAGCCCATTCTACTTCTAACTCTAATGAAGCCATACAGAAAACTGGAAGATTAGTTCTTGAGTTAAAAATGGGGAAAATTTCATTCATTCTTACTACACACTCAGCACCTCGTCCAGCCACATTTGAAAGTGTTTTACTTACTTGAACACTATGTTCGTTATTACCTTCATTATAATTCTTACCGAAAGTATTTACTTGATCACATTCTGGATTATAAATCTGATGAAAAGCGTCAGTAGCAGAAGATGTGGCTATTAATGCTGGAGCTATCCTTTGTTCTAAAGCATTAGAAGATTTGTGTCGAGCATCTAAAACACCAGTCTTATAGTCTTGATCGTTAAATTGTTTCTTAATAGTAGCATATAAATCTACGGAATCTACTTGTGATAGAATTTGTCCTCCAGATCTAAGTGTGCATCGCTGAATTACACCTAATCCGCCAGCGAGAAATGAATAAGCTACATCCCCATCAGCTTCGTCTGATATTAACTCCCATACTAAAGCAGCATCAGCCATCGAGGCTACTCCTTTCGGAGGAATGATGTATGTGGAACGACCTCCACTGGAACTATTATAAATATGTGAAGTCGGTTCTATTAAAGCAGTTTCAGTATCTACATCTATCATAATCTCGCTATTCATAGCGTCTTGTCTTAAAACATTAGGTAATTCGTCAGCAGAGTATTCTTGAGCCATTGTTATAATATAGTATAACAAAAAAAATAAAAATATATATTTAAATCGGAATTAAATTATCTTTGTAATTCTATTCCTTGAGGTGAATACATAACTGTATTTTGATTTAAGAAATATAAATGGACGGCTTGAGCTGTAGCACTTGTTCCATCAATATTGTTAGCAGAAGCACCTAAAACACCTCCACCATTAGCCACCCCCCTTAAAAGTTGATTAGTGGCTGACACTTGTAATTCAAATGAAAATACTTCTTGTGAAAAATCTACTCCACCACCGAAAGCATCGAATAAAATGGCTTGTGTGAATGCTGTTCCAGGTGTTATACCAGTTCTACCAGCATTTTGTCCTTTATTAACTACACCAGCAGCCCAGTCGTTCCAATTAACGGCTGTGTTCTTAACTCTGGCTACTTTTCTTGTCGATACACCTTCTAAAGCATTTCTAAACCATTCGGCATTCATCTTATAAGTATGAGATGATTGATCGACAGCTGGGAAAGGTCTGGCTGATCTATCGTTAGATTGTGACACAGATTGTAACCTAAACTGTAATGGATAAAGCATTCCATTCTTACTAAATCTACATTGTTGAATCTGTCCTACTGGACCTAATCGAGCATTATTAAATAACTGATTACCTAAATCTGTGGATGTTATAAAGTTCTGTAAGCATGATGTAACTTTAGATAACCCAGGAGTGAAGGCTACTACGGATGTGGATGAGTTAAGAGTCTGGAACATAGATGACCATGAATTGAAAGAATATTGATTGACTTGACCAGAATAATTAGCAGCAGACTCACCACCCATCTCATAAACTGGAACAGTTAAAGTTAAATCGCTTAAACTATATGTCACACCATTAGCATTAGCATCAACACCGAAGCATGAACCTACGGCATCAGAATTTATTAAAATCTCGATTGTAAGACCACCAACTCCAGTAACAGAAGATAAATCAATATCTTCTCCAGTCTGGAGCATACCACAATAAAGAGGAGCAGAAAAATCTACACCAGTCTGGACAGCATCGGCTACAGAATTACCATTACTATCGAAAGCATGATAGGTATTAATAGCATGTCGCATTTGTGGGATTGTTCCAGCGTGTTTTCCTCCATGTGATAAAGCAGTATCTATGTACTTAGCATTATTAACTTGTGACACAATAGAAGGTATTAATCTATTATATTGAGTAACTCTTTCTAAAGTCTGATTTAATCTCTTACTGGCTATAGTAACATTTTGAATACAATTACCGAATAGACCAGCATAATTATCTACAAAATTTGTTTCTCCACTTACTACCTTTCCACCAGCAGCCTTTCTGTAACTAATTCTACCATTTATCCTTAAGTTTTTACCATCCATAAGCATAGGTGCTTGTGTCGCAGATATATCAAATCTAATTAAAGGTAATCCATTTCTAAATGAATATGTAGAATTACTTGTTGCATTTACTGGGTTTAAAGTTAAATATCTCATCGTCATATTATTAAGATTTTTTGCTCGAACTTCTGGCATTTTGTATATAATAAAATAATATAAAAAAAATAGTCAAAAATCGGTTTTAATTACCAGTTAATTTTTCTCGACCAATAGTTTGCCGAGTTCTTATCTTTGTAAGTTAATTTTCCTTCTTTGTTTTTTATTCCTTTACTTCTTGCCAGATATGATTTCTGTTGAGCTTCACTCGCACCTTTTCTTTTATCGGTCATAGATGAGTCGCCGAAGTGTATTAGTCTTTTTCTCCCACCCTCGCCCTTTACATACACCATACCTTTTTTTCCAGCTTTAGTGCTATGAACTGGCTTATATAATGGCTTATTCTTTTTCCATTCTTCAGTTACTTTAGGCATAATATTATATTATTTTATTTTTTTTTTTCATCTTTCATTGCTTTTTTATGTGCTTTATCAAAACTTGCTCCTTTTTTCATTTCTTCTCGCATAATTTTCATGTGTTTTGCTGTATGATGTTTAGAATGTTCTTTTAGTCTTTCACTTTCAGATATGGCTATAGCCTTTTTTTGTTTTTCAGCATTATCTTTTGTCATAGGTTTTTTACTAGTTGCTTTACCAGTTTTTTTATTTACATTTTTTACACCGCTTTTAACTTTAATAGTTTGATATGGCATGTTTATATATATAAATTATTTTTTTTTGCGTCCTTCTTTTAATTCATTTTTATCTACTTTTGCTGCTTTACCTTTCATAACAGCAGAATATAATCGTGCTATTCCCCATTGAGTTGCACTCTTAACTTGAGGTCGGACACTCTGTGGATTATTAAAATAAGCCGCTTTTCCTTTCTTAACTATCTTATCAGCAGCACTTTTACTTATACCACTAAGCCTTGCGATCTTTGCTATAGAATTACTTGTGTTTAGAGGTTGTCCATGTTTTTTATTAAATTTCTCTTTATAAGTAGTCATAATATATATATTATAACTTTTAAAATAAATAATAAAATAAAATAGAAATTAGTAGTCAATAGCGATTCCTTGTAATCCTTCAAATACAATACTTCTATTATGAACTACAAAATGATGGACTAACTTAACCATATTAGATGATGCTCTATAATCTAAGTAGAGTAATACAGATTTACCCATAATATTCATAGAAGTATTTGCTTGACCAGCCAGTGATCTACCGACTAACCATGATCCAGAATCTACGGCTTGAAATGCGTTCTGTAATCCACTATTAGGTGTAACAAAATTTAAATTCTTTAAATCAATACCAGCCGATAGTAGAGCTTTTTCGGTTTCAAATAAATGGAATCCAGATGGATGATTACCTAATCTATAAGGTCTTTTAACTTCATCTGCACCAGTAGCCCTTAAGTTCTGTGGAAATTGTTCTCGAGCCAGATCGACATGTCTGTCTGGACGAAATTTGTTGTCAATTTGATATATAAAGCGATTTGCGTCTAAATATAGTCCTTGTAATCCATTAGCATATAACAAATTGTCTGTATTAGATTGTGAAGTAGGCACTGAAAGAATAGATTTAACTCTTGATAAATCAACGGCGATAATATTAGTTGAGGTTGTTTGTGAAGCAGGTATAGATGTATTAACCAACACCCAAGAATTAAGATTAATGCTATATTGTCCCCTTCTTACTCCATTTGCTACGGCTTGTGCTACACTTGCTGGAGGTATAACTTTCTGTAATACTAATCGAGGATTATTAACAGAGTAACCTATTGCACCATGTTCTGCGAGAGGTGAGCCATCGGCGGCGAGTTGATGTAATGTAATACCAGTTACATCACCAGTACGTGGATTAGCATAAACATTTGTAGTAAGCCATATTGCTACTTTATTTTCTCTACCAGCAGCAGCAGCATTATCAAACTGATCTATTTTTGCTATTGTGTAATTACCAGCGGTGAAGTCGGCTATACCAGCACCACCAGCGGCGGCGAGTCTTATAACTTGTCCGACTCTAAGAGGTAAGTTACACACACTATTAATGTTTTCCTCACCTTCTAAACCAGTTGTCGGATCTTGTGCTCCAGCGGCAGTTCCACCTCCTAAACTATTATATAAAGCTCTTTGACTTACGATAACTAAATCACGCTCAACTTGTGCTTGTGGAGCATCGTCTATTTGTAATGCATCGAGAGTAACTCCACTATTCATTTCACATGTTCTTAATACTCTTAATGCTTTATTTAAAATAATTTCTACTTCTAATCCGAGTTCAAAAACTGGGAATTGTTCCTTAACACCGAAAACACCACCGAGAAGAGGTAAGCATATTTTTCGTCTTAAAGGTTTCCAGCATTTATCAGCAGAATTCAATCCACTATTACCAGCAGATGTAGGTGCTGTAAGTGGAACAATAGCTGAGTTTTGACTACACCATGGATTGTCTTGTATTAACATAGATTTAGCACAACCTTCTAACATATTTCTTTTATTTTCATTACCTTCAGACTTAGAAGCATTATGATGGATATTAGCATAAACAGAATATCCAGCCAGTTCTTCAATAACTCTTCCTCCAGTAGATCTTATAGTTAATCGTTCTATCATATTATGACATCCTGCTATAGGATCAAACATCATGGCTGGTTGTGTAACATTTTGTGCTTGTCCAGGCACTCCGATTTCTACTTCGGCTTCTAAATAAGAATTCTTTAAATCTAAAAATCCTAATCCTTTAGGAATTTCCCATCGTATAATATTATCTTCTGTGAATTGTGTTCCAGTTCTACATACTACTTTAACTTGCTCTTGACCTAATTGAATGGCGTTATTCTTTACTTTAAACATGTTATAAAATAACATAATATAAAAAAATTAGAAAATTAAAAAATTAAATTAGAAAAATATTATACTATCAATTTTGATGATATGATGAAGTATCTAAAGTAGGAGCAGCATCAAAATTAATATAAGGAGTAGGTGCTTTTTCTGGTGCTGGTGCTGGTCCAGGAGTTTGGGAGGTTTCTTGTTTTGCTTCTTTTTCGCCATGTATAAGACTACCTATAAGAGTAGCAGCCATAGCCACTTCACCTAAGCCAGGAACTTCTAATAGTGGTGCTTCTGCTCCGAGTTCTGCTCCAGTTTCTGCTGTTGTTTTGGCTGCTGTAGATGCTACTTCTCTACCTACAAAATCAGCAGTTCTTTCGGCATCTCCACCTTCTGCCAGTGTGCTCTCTCCTGATGTATCACCTTTTAAATTATTCAATCTATCTTCTAATCCTTTGTCTATACCGCCTTCTGATCTTTGTTCTTCACCTCCAGAAGTCTGGGGAACATCTGGAAAGTCTTGAGGTGTAGTCCTACTGCCAGGTTCTGGTGCATCTCTTATTCTTTGTTGTGCTGCTTGTCTAAATCTTTCAATTACATCATCACTACTTGATGGCTGTTCTCTTAATGCTTCGCCAGTTTGTCTTTGTATTCCACTTTTTATGTCAGCCATTCTATCACTTAAATCTTCGGCACTTGTAGGTTCTGGCTCTGCTGGTGCTTCGGTCTGCTCCGCTTGGGCTTTTATAGGATTTGCTTCTGGTTCTGCTGCTTCATCTGGATTACTTCTATTAGATTGAACCTTATAATCAGTTCCAGGTCGTTGATAAGATCCAGTAGGGTCGGCTTGTCGAGGTACTTCTCTTAACTCTCTCGGTGGTGGGGGGAAATCAGACTCTCCGAATCTTACACTTCGTGCTTGTGACACTGGTATAGCACCTTTTAAAGCACTTTCTGCTATACCTTCTACTTTAGGTAATTGTAATCCGATATCATCAGCACTGACATTTTGTAATGGATCTACTTCTCTTGTTTCTGTAGGATTTAAAGTGTGTCCAGATAAATCCTTAATTTGACTCTGGACATTTTCTGGAGCTCTAACTTCAGATGGATCAATATTTTTAAGTCTCTCTACTCTATTTTCTTCTGCTACTTTTGATAATTGTTCTGATCTGGTAGGTGGTTTAAATTCAAATGTATCTCTTGCTGCTGCTTCCTTAGGTTCTGCTGGTGGTCTAACACCGCCACTAATAGTTCTACCTCCAGCCCTTCCGAATGGTGTAGAAAATCCTCTTTCTGCTGAATACTCTATGTCGCCAGGAGCAGTCCTTAATGGTTCTGTAACTCTTTCTGCTGCATCTTCTATATCGCCTTTAACCTTAGTAAATTTTGATTGAGCGTCATCTAATGGTTTTCTAAATCTATCTGCTACTGATTTTGCTGCTGATTCTGCTCGTGTTCGTATTTTTTGACCTACATTAGATAAGCCTTCTTTAACTTCGGCTGCTGCTCGTTCTGGATTTTGTGCTGCTCTTACAATATTAGAGCCTACTTTCTTTGCGAGTGGTGCTGTTCCTAATATAGTTTCTAATCGTTCTTGTCCTATTTGTTGTCCTACTAATGCTTTAGCACTACCTAATGCTTGTTGCTTAGCAGCGTATATTTGTTTTTGTATATTATAGTTTTGATTAAATTGAGATTGTAAATTAGAATGTGCTTGAGCCATGCCTTGTTGTGATTGTAAGAATTTATCGATGTTAGACATTTATATTATTATATGTCATTTTTTTTATCTGGTATTTCATTTTTGATAGTAACACTATTTTCATTATTTTTTTTTAAATTTTTATCATTAAAAGATCCATCTTCATTATATCTACTATATATTTCAGTTATTTCTCCAGTAGATGGATCTTGTCTATATGCTTTCATTTCTCGAAAGTCACACATTAAAGCCCCATATCTTACTCCACACGCTTCTTCATACATAGAGTTAAATTGTTCCTCGCCTCCAAAACAATTATGCATTTCTACTATTCTATCGTATTCTTTTGAAGATGGCTGATTATAAATAACACTATGAGATATATTTGCTCTTATATTACTCGGAACTCCTACTACTCGCTGATTACTAAATATTATTAATGTCTTTAAATGCCTACACATAGAACATAATCTACCGACATAAGTATTGACCTTAAAAGCCCCCATACAATCATCAAATAATAAACAACTTAATCCATTTCCATTATCGTCTTCGTCATCATCTCCACTAAGCACCTTAAACATATTTCTCGCATAAGTTTCCGAAAAATCATCTTCCATATGGTCTGCTACAGCTCTGATAACTCCAGCACCTATATCATTGTGAATGGTCGGACTACATACAAATACACCTCCTTCAAATAAATCCTTAAAATATTCTTCTCTACCTAATAAATTAGATATATAACTCGTCTTGCCAGATCCAGGTGGTGCTGCTATAAATAAAACACCGCCATTCTTACTAAACATAGATTCATAAAATGGATGTAATTGTCTATCTATCTTTATAAAATCTTGCTCTTTGCGTGGTGGATAAATCTTATAATCTACTTTATCTGCTTTATGTTCCTTCTTATACTGGTCTGGAATACTCTTCGTATCTTTTTTCTTAGGCATTCTATATAATAATATAAGATAATTTTAACCCATAAATCTACTAAATGGATTTTCATCATATCCACTTTGTAAGTTCCTTCTAACATTAGGTAAGCTATTTTGTCTATACATCATAGGTTGCTGGGTTTGCTGGACGTAATGTGTAGTATTTTGAACTTCTGTATTGTTTTGATAGTTATTTCTACTCGGTGCTTGTATTATAGATGGTTGCACTAATTGTGTTCTTGTGCTCGGTGCTTTGTCTGCTTTTCTTTTTGCTACATATTTTTCAATAGTCTTTTCCATAAGAGCCTCTAATTTATTTTCGTCCCAAGTAGCGTTTTGTTGCGCTTCCATAGTTAGTTTTGCTTTCATTTCTATCATCGCATCTTGCTCCATTTTTTTAGCCAGTATTTCTTCTTTCTTTTTTTCTCTTGCCAGTTTCTTGTGTGCTTTTTCTAAATCTTTTGCTTCTTTTAATAACTTTCTCTTAGCGTGACTCGCCTCTCTTGCTTTCTTTAAATTAGCCAGTTGTTTCTCACTCATAACTCTTTTCTTTTTTTTTGCTGGTGTTTCATTTTTAGGTGGTAAGTCTTCCTCCATTTCAAATAATTCTTTCGCTTTAGGTAGTGACACTTTTTCTACCTCCTCTTCCTCTTCTACTTCTTCTTCTGGTTCTTCTTCTACCTCGATAGTTTGTTTTAAGTTTTCTTCTGGCGGCTCTACTGCCTCTACATCCTCAATAGAATTTGCTGGGTCATTTATCATATTTAATAGTTTCTCAGCCATTATAGTTTATATATATTATAAAGAAAATAATTATTCTATAGTTATATAAAAATATATAGTTTGTATAATATAAATGTCTGAATCTAAAATTACTACTGCTGCTGATAATTTAGTTTTATGGGTTTTTGATAATAAAGAGATATTTAATAGTAGTCAATATATGGATCTAATGAATTTAGTTCAAAAATTGATAGTAGGAGATAGTAACTCTAATGATACTCAAATAGAAGATGATGAAAATATTATATTAAGGCTCAATAATTATAGGCTTCCAGAAAGTGATAGTGATATGGAGGATGATGAGGCTACTGAAGTTGATAATATAGATTCATTAGAATCGTCTTCTGATGATGAGGTAGATGGCACTACCTATACTGGTGCATATATAAATAGTTATTAGTTCCATAGTTATTTTAATGTATGGTATTACACTTAGCATTATATTACTATCTCTTACCTTATTCCTTATATTATTATATTATATAAATTATATTATTATGTAAATTGTTATATTAAGTAAAGTAATAAAAAGAAAGAAAAGAAGTAAAAAGGGTAAGTCAAAAAAAAAAAAGTTCCAAAATAAAAAAAGTTTGAAATATGAAAAAATATTTTTTAAGCCCTACCCTTTTTTCTTTTTTTCTGTTATTATATAAAGGAATGAATAATATTAAATATATGAATAAGAAGCCTAAATTTTATTGTGATATATGTTATATTAACAAATTAAATAGTAATTGTGATGGTAAGGAAAAAGTTTATTTTTCGACTTATACTACTGAAAAATGGTTAAGTCATTTATCATCTAAAAAGCATAAGAAAGCAGTAGCAGAAAGTAACTTACCGAAAGATGATAATATATTATGTAAAATATGTAATACATATTTTAGTAAAGAACAATATGAAATTCATAAAAAAAGAAATAAAGAAATGTGGCCATTAGCCGACATACTCGGTTTAAAATGTAATCACTTTGTTTTAAATGGTGTTAGGTATTGTAGTTATGAAGATATGAAAAATAGTAGAATGAAGAAAGAAAATAATAAAATTATAATGGATAAAGAAGATTTAGAAGATAATAACTGGGGTGTAGTAAGGGATTTAAGTTCCTATGATGAACACGAAGACTATTCTTCCGATGATAGTTATACTGAAGCATTTGTTTTCTATGACTATTGTAATGAATGTGGTCATCCTATTAATAATGTCGGTTACAAAAAAAAAGAATTAAAAGCTCGAGGGCATATCGTATGTGATTGTTATAATGAAAATGAATATGACACAGATGAATTGTTGAATAATAATAATTTTTGTATTAAAGTCTGATATACCCCTATGATTTATAAATGTATTAAGAAAATCCTTAAAGGCTTATAAGGCGTTTTTATATGCTTATTGTTACAGAATCATTTTCACATTCACTTTTATCACTACTACTATCATCCTTTGATAATTCATTTATTTCTCTTTTTAAGTCTGTAGGTAAGGGACTATCTTTTTTCGACAAATCATCGAAGCTTTTAACTCCATTAACAACGAGTTCTCTCGTAAGACTTTCTCTTATAATATCTACATAAGTTACTAAATCGTCTAATGCTTTTAATCTTCCCATATGTTCTATTTTTTTATCTGTATCTAATGTCGGATATAGATTTTTTTGAACTTTAAAATTCTCAAATTCTGCTGCAGCCATATTTATAGTATATAATTAGATTTTATTTCTGTTAAAAATTTCATAAAAAATAAAATTGAAAACTTTTAAAAAAGTTTAAATTAGAAAGACTATTAATATGCCCTCAAAAAAAAAAAGGAAAGATCCAGCCTCAAATGCTAAATGGCGTGAGGAAATTAGACTTGGAAAAGAAAAGAGAGAACAAATAGCGATTAAAAAAGAAAAAGAAAGAGAAGAAAAAGAGGCGTTTAGGTTAGAAGAAGAGAGAAAATTTATAGAAAAATTTACAGATCACATAATACAAAGATTAGAAATATTATTAGAAAAAAATATAAGAAAAGCTTAATCAAAATCCATTATTATAGGTTTATCTGAATTAACAAATTCTTCTATAAATATATTTCCTATTTTTTTCTTGTGTCCATATTTCTTGTATGCGACACTATCGTATTTATATATATCTTTAATTAAATCTTGAAAACATGTTATATGATAGCATCTACTATCCCAGTCTTTAGATTTTGTAAGTGGTCTTAATTTTTTCCCACATATCTTACATATTTTATTTCCATCTTCATCATATAAATTAGAGTCTAATGATTCTCGAGGCATCTTATTATACTATAAGAAAATAGTTATACTGGTCGCATATTGTTTTTAAGTTTCGGATCAAGAGCACCTTGTCTAACATTTAAATCTATAGTGAGATGTCCATTAACAGATGTAAATGATTTTCTTTGATTAGTATCAAAATCTAAAAAGTCTATATCTACTAATAACTGATTAAACATAAATGGTTCTACATTATTTATAGGTCTATATGTTAAATTAAATGGTTCATATTTTATATCAATTACACTTGATTCAGAATCTAAATTATCTGGCATAGGTATAGTTCCGATAACTCGCTGTTCTCCTCCACTTGTAGTAGAATAATCTTTATCGGTAATAAAAGAACCTTGAAATGATTTAACTGGTAGATTTCTTATTTTAACTTTAAATTCTTGTGGTAGATTTTCTAATCCATTTTCAGCATCTACTACTACTCCAAAGCCTACAGCATAATTATATATATCAAATAAATTTTGTTTTCCTAAATGATATCGTATAAAGCAGTTACTACTTGTAAAATTAGTATCTCTTTCTAAAGCCAGACTTCTATCACTTCTTACAAAACTCGTAAAATCTCTTCCATTAGTTGCACTTGAATTAATGTCTAATGTTTGAAATCCATAAGCACTCCATAGGTTTCTTTGTTTAACTTTTGTATTAATTACTAAATTATCTGTTATAATAGGCACTATAGACATACTACCAGTTAAATATTGTCCAGCCACAGATAAGACATGATTAGCTTGATCGTCTGTTTGTTGTGTTCTTTCTACATGAGCTATATGACTAAATATATTACCAGCATTAGCATTAGAATTAAAGCATAAATTAGGAACTATAGCTGGAGAGTTAAGAGTTGAAATACTGGAGGTGTAAATTCTTTTTGTATTAGCACTCGATAAACCAGCTCCAGGTTGTCCTTGATAAATATTAACTACAAATTCATTAGTTCCATTATATAAACTACCTCTTTGAATTTGTAAATAGAAAGCGTCTGCTGCTTGAAATAAATGTTTAGCATTAGGAGGTCTAAAAATGGGTTTTGTTTTAGTTACTTCAGTCGAAGTACCACTATCATAATAAACATATTGCTCACTACCATCTATAATTTTATATAAAGTATTACCAGAACCATCTTTTTCAAATTGAATTCCGACATCTATAACTTCTGGCTCATAAGTAGCTGTAGGTTGATATGAATCACCAGCAGCACCAGTTCCTACACCTAAGAATGAAAATCCAGTAGCCATAAGTGACGCATTTGCTCCAGCTGTCATATCTACTCTTAACTCATACCATCCTCCATTTAAATCTATACTTTCTGGATCATTATACCATGCTTGACTTTCTCCTACACCACTTGTTAGACTTGCTCCTCCTAAAGCACCTATAGTCCAGCCTACAGAACTAAGTCCAGGAACATTAACTGGAGTAGTAGTGCTTGTTATTTGTTTTTGTGGAGCGTAACTCGCTACTAATGTATTTTTAGTTTGAATACCATTCATCATTTTTTGTGCTGCTATTGTTTCGCCACCAAAATTAAATAAAGATGCACTACCTAAATCATTTATTAATATATCTTGATCTAATATATTGTAATTAGTTTCATTTTTAATTTCATAAAATTTATAAGCGGTATTTAATGCTTGTGCTACTACATCCATAAAATTTAATTTTTTAAGATATTCTAAAGGTAATGGATTTATTCTAAAATATAGAACTGGATAATTAGGTAAATATTCGTAAGTGCCACTAAAATAATCGTTTTCTGTTATACCATTATCTACATCTTCATTAGCCAGAGCTGTATGTGCTTCATAAAGATTTCTCCAAGTTAAATTGACATCTATTCCGTCTAAAATACATTTCAAACAAAAATCAGTTCTATCTACTAATGCTACTTCTGGAACATTAACTCCTACTACTGTTATTAGAGGTATATTCATATTTGCTTTATTCATTACTATCTCAGATCTTTCTGGTAATACTACACTTTGACTAAAATAATTAGTAAATTCTGGCTTATCACTTACTAAGTTGATGTTAATAGACATTTATATATTATTACAATATATTTTAAAAAATTTCATTTCTACTTTTAATTTCTATTTGAATGTTTGTTTCTTGTGCTATTTCTACGGCTGGAATCTGAACTCCTTTAACATCTGATAGTTTAACTTGTAACTCATTTAATGGGATTTCACCTGGATTATTAAAAGGAATCCATACTTTGCTCGGCGGATATGATGTAATAATATTTAAATTATCTTCTTCTAATTTATTACTATTAAGTCCATTAATAGGTATTTGTCCTATAGTTTTGTCTTGTGTTTTATTTGCACCATTATAACTTCTATGAGGTAAGTTAGGTATTTCTACATTAATTGTTTTATCTTCTAAGTTTATATCTTTTAATTCTGCTTTTATAGCATCTACTGATGATATAATTACATCGTCGCCTACTCTATTAGGTTCTATTAAAACATTACCTCTCGCATCTATGCCATCAAATACAATATCATCTGCTCCATCTGGATCTAATAGTGCTACATCTAATAGACCTAATTCATCTCCATCATAATAATCCACTTCACCATTAGTAACTCTTAAATTGTTTTTGACATAGGTGGCGTGTGAAAAAGTAGGATTAACAAAATCTCCCCAGTTTTGATCGTGACCTATAGTCATAGTATCTTTATCAAATACTGGAGTAAGAGTTGCTCTATTATTTATTAAACCTATATTTCTATATGCTTCAATCGGAAATGATCTATTGTTAGTAAATCCCCACCAGTAATTTAAATTTCTTGTTCCACTATTTATGTAACTAATTAAATCGGCTTTAACTGTATCCCATAATGTTGATGTAGCCTTAGCGTTTTGACTATGTTGATGTATTCTAAACTCTCCGAAATATCCATTAAAAGTTTGTATAAAATTACCAACATCTGGCTTAGACAGATGTCCGATATTATTAAATTTATCTGTTGAGATAACACTACCAGTATAAGAAACAGCAGTGGCTATATCATAAATAGTTGCTGTGTATGTATTATTTATAGTTCCAGGATTAGATAAGAAAAAATAATAGTCTTTTGCGTAGTCTAAAGTAATTCTTGTTCCAGTTGTAGGGTCAGTTAGAATGATAGTTTGAGTTACACCATTTAAATATAATTCTACATCATAACCAGCGGCGGTTGCGTGTGCTGAAGGTAAAACCATAACCATACGCTGGGCTGTAGGTGCATCATTAATAAAGTTATGGACATCGGTTATTGCTCCTCCAGGTAGTTTAGCAGTATCATCTACTAATTTAAAATACCATGACAGCATAAATGGCTTATCAGATATTTTTATACCACCAGAAGCAGTATCAGATATTAACATAGAACATCTAAGATCTGGAGATGTAGATGGAGCAGCACTCCCAGTATATCTCTGAAAAAATGGAGTTCCATTTAAGTATGTTTTAGCATTACCAGTTTGAAGGTCTATATTTGCTGCTACAGCAGTATTAACAAAAGAAAAACCATTATTACTATTACAATCAGCATAATTACCTTCTCCAGTTGTCCCAGTTCCACACCTTACACCGATAGGTGCTGTTTTAGTTTTAGCAGCTCCTCCATCCCATGCAGTATTATATAAATTTAAATCAAATACTCCAGTAGATGTTGCTGTAATATAAAAACTTAAATCATTTGCTCGAGGTGTATATGTATTCCATTGTGGAGCAGATGCCAGATTATTTAAGAGCATAGGAAAAAGATATACTAATCCATTACTATTAGCATGTTCTAATGCTATTGTTCCAGCATATCTATCTACAATAGGATCTTTAGGTGTTCTTCTTACTACTACTCTGAAAAAATCACCAGGATTATAGAATAGGTCTGTTGAAAATGTATCAAAAGCATTTGTTGTAGTGTTAAAAAGGACTGAATCATAAGTTCCAGTATTCTTAAAATGTAAGTAGAATGGACAATTATTAACAATACCAGGATTAGACCATTGTGGAGAACCGAAATAAGCTGAAGATGAATATCTATTATTAGCGGTATCATATTCGGCTCTACCGAGTAAGAATTTAATATTAGGTAGATTAGGTTGTCCGATAAAAAAATTATTATCTAAATAATTATCTAAGAATGAACCCATATTTAAAGCAGCACCATTGACTTGATTCGGAGGTATAGTGTAACCATTCGGATTAAGAGGAGTAGCAGCGGTTACTACACCAGGTAGCACAGTATAAATACCAGAATTACCACCTATAACACTATTTATTTGATTTATCGCATTCGGTTTTAAATTAGCAGTAGTTTTTCCAAACATATTTCTTGCCAGAAATTGATTGTAGTCTATACTTTGTCCTAATAAAGTTCTTAGATTTTCTCCATTAGAGTCTGGCTCTCCTTTCCATTTTATTTCAAATAATAAATCGTGAGAACCATCTGGCGGATCTACTGGCGTTACATGTAATGAACTTATAGCACTTATCGCTCCTATACTATCTTTAGTATCATAATGAATAAAAGGAGCATTAATTATATTACAAAATTCTAAAGGTGTGTAGTTTCCAGCAGCTACATTAACTTCATAAATATCATAAGCATTTAATTTAATAAGAGCCTTTCCAGCACTATTAAATATAATTTTTTTTATAAATGCATTTCTTGTTATAGTTGCTCCGACTAAACATATATAAGAATTAGGCTTAATAACTAAACCTTGTGATAAAGTATTTCTAAAATTTGCTGGATCAGATTCATCTATACTATTTAGATTTATTAACATCTTATAATAATATATTATATAATTATATAATGAAAGATTTTAAAATAAATGGAAAGATAGTAGATAGACAGAAGACTAATCTAAAATTAGTAGATGCTATTAAAAGAAAAAAATTTGATGAAGAATTACTACATGATCCGAGTTCTACAGATAGATATTTAAAAAATCCAGATGAATTTAATTATGTTAAAGGATTTGCTCGAGATAATAAAATGATTAAGAAAAAAAAGCCAGACTATTTTTTTGATTTCAAAGACGATGGTAAGCCCTTAAATAAAAAAAAAGAATCGAGAATAGATAAAATGAGAAAACCTTTTACTATTAGAAATGGTAAGAAACACTATCAAGACTATCATAAACTTTAATCATTTACTTCGCCACTTTCTATTTCATCAGCACTAAAATTGTCACAGCATTCTGGACAGAAGTTCCAATCATCACCATCAGTAGTAAGAACACATTTCTTACATGATGGACATTCAAAACTATCAACCCCATTTTGAAATGCGAGTTTATAATAAATGTCTTTAAGATCTTCTGTCGGTGGCTGCCTTTTTTCTGGAAGCCGATTATCTATAATTGTATTTAACACTCCATATTCATATCCATCATATTCGAAGACATCGGTTTCATAAGTGCCGTCCTCTTCTGGATATAGAGTTACAAAATTCATTTGACCTTTATGATCGACATACCAGAAATCTTGAGATTCAGACATAGTTATTGTAAGGAGTTACTAAAGATTTGTTTAGTGTCTTTAACAAATTGTTCTGTAAGATTTTTGAAATCAATTTTGTTCTGCGTCACATTGTTCTTCTATAAGTGGCTCACCTTCCCATTCAGGATTTATAATAAATCCATTATTCTCGTAGCTGTCGCTTTGTATAAGCCAACCTTTATTTACATATTCGAAAAATTCTTTGTATTCTTCTAATGTCCAACAATCGTGAGGAAATATATTATCATAATCTAATGGGTCTTCAATGTGTAGTTTGAGTTGTTCGTGCAGAGAGAGCGACATAGTTATATTAGTTCTTTGAGGCGTGAATATAAGGAGTTTTTAATACATAAATCAAAATCAATTTTGTTTTTGCTGTAAGTTCTGTTATTCCATAAATGTATTCCTATAGCATTTTGTAAGACCCAGTCATTATCTCTATTAACTACAGCATATTTTTCTTTATAGTCTTCGTTATAATAAATCTCCTTACTTTGAAACCATGGAATAGCACAAAATAAATCTTTATCTACTACCCACATATCGTAATTACCACTATCTTTAATACACCTCTGAAATACTCTCATATTATCGCAGAATACACTTAGTTTTTTTTTGTTTTCTATTCTATAAATTACATCTTTTAGTAGCTCATCACCTTTATTAAATTTAAGACACCCTATATTTGCTATTTGTTCTCTATGACTTTTATAAGCACCACTTAGCATAGTATGTTCTGCACTAATAATTGTATGATAATCTGGAATAGAATCTAATAATACCATATCAGCATCCAGCCATATACCTCCTTTCATATATAATAATTTAAATCTCCAGTAATCGGAAAAAGGTAGTATATCTTTCTCTACATTGTTAGTTTTAATTATTTCATTAGCATCTTTTAAAAATATATTTTCATTATCTAATAATAATTCATCTATAGTATCATAACACCATAAGTTTATTTTATATCCTTGATGTAACCAACTCCTTATAGCGAGTCTTGATAGTTCATTAAAAGTTTTTCCTATCCATAAAGTATTTACAAATAAATCTGTTTTCGGTTTTTTAAATTTTATTTCACATCTTTTAGTCTTACTATTAATTTTACAATAATTAAAATATTTATTATAGAATCTATTACATTCGAGTACTTTAGCATTTAGTGATCTATCTGTATTATCATTCATACCACCTTTAAGTGTTAGGTAATTAGCCTTAACTGATATATCATTTAATCTTATAACTCCTCCATATTTTAGATAATACTTTAATGTAGTTTCATAGTCTTCTAATAAATGAAATTTTCTATTTTCACATAGTTTATCATTTATAAAAAATCTCATTTGTCCTATACAAAATCTTAAATCAGTAGTATAACCACATTTCATAAAAAATGGATTATTAACTGGATAAATTCCTAAAAGCTTTAAATTATTTTGTTTTAGAAGATTATAAGCATGTAGAATTAAATTTTTAAAGTCTTTTAGCGGTTTAACCTCCTCCTCAGTCAATTTTTTATTTATTTTTTCTATATCATCATCTAAAGATACTATATATTTATCTTTATCAAAATAATTACTTATAAACATTCTATTATTAGAAACACCTTCTACAGATTTAATTACATTTATGGAATTAGGTAGTTTATCTCTATATTCATCAAAACATTCTAAACTAACAAAAACATAAATTTTATTATGTTCTATATTATAATAATCTAATAATGTTAGTGTTCTTTCTATTAATATGTTACATCGTTTATGAGAAGGTATTACGATAACATAGTCATCCATATTATAGCACTATATTATTTTTAAGGATTTTAATATTATATATTAAAATAAAACAAAATTGATTTCAAAATTATTATAAATCATAATAATAAATATTCTACTATGGATACTTTTAATGAAATGCTTGAAATGTGGTTCAGCGATTTTTATAAAAAGGTCGATCCTGGCTTTTTCACTACATATCTTGAAAAAAATATCATAATAGAAAAATGCGATCACTCCGAATGTAATTGTATAGAACAATGGGAGGATTCTCCAGTAGAAATAAAAATAGCATCATGGTGGTCAAAAATTACTTATGAACAAAAGTTAAAGTTTATCGATAATTATATGGATTTTCATATTTTCATAAGAGATAATCTTAGAGAAAAGACAGATGAATTAGAAAATAAAATAGAAATGTTAGAAGAAAAATTAGAACATTATGAGGAAATACCTCCAGCATATAATTCCGATGACTCTTCTTTAACATCAGAACAAAATTGATTTGAATAACTTTATAAAAATTTAAACAAAATAATCATTAAGATGGTTAAATTTATTATTATAGAGAAATGTGCTATTTGTCATATAAGATTAGGTCATTATAAATTAAATGATAAACCACAATGGGAAATGAAAGTTATAATAGATAATGTCTTAGATGATAATTTTAAATCTTATATGGCTTGTGGTCAATGTGCATTAAATAGAATTCTACAAAGAACTTTTGAACTAAAAAGAAAAAATAAATTAGATTAAAATTTCTGGCTTTTTCTTATAATTATGAAAATAGACTAAACTATATCTATTACCTTCAAATGGTTCTACCCAGTGTGGAAACTTAGAGCCATTAAATTTGTATGGTTTAATTCGTGCATCGATTCTTAATGTAGTCTTACCTAAATTAATTCTTGTGTCGCCGCCAGTATAATCTCCGAAAGCACATAATACACTATCTTGGACATTTGAACTATCCTTATGTTCTGGAATAGTATAATTTTTATTTATTTGAATTTGACTATATTTAAATAGTGGAAAATATAGATCTCTATATTCTTTAGCGATATGTTTAAATTCTGGATACATATCTTTTAGTTTTGTATTATAAAGTTTAGGATATTCGCTGGGTGTTCTATTTCTTGTAGGTGATAAATATGGACGCCATGTATATCCATATAAGTTAGATCCACCTTTTTTTTTATTTATATATAATAATTTATTTCTATCTGTTCCACTTTCTACTATCATATCATCGATAAACTGATACATTATAACACAATCGGCTTCATACACGCCAGTAAAGTATTTATATTCTGTCATCTATATATATATAGCAGCGATAATAATTTTAATTTTTTCTTACAAATTTTTTTAATTCAGATATTTTTTTCTTAAGATTGGCATTTTCAGTTTGGTAATAAATCATTCTCATTTTTAATTTATTAATTATTTCATTTAATTCTTCTACTAATTCATCGGTATTCATATATATAATATAATTTAATTTTAGTGCGTAATTTAGAAACTATAAGTAAGTTAGTAAGAATTTGACTTACTTTAGGAGTTTCACTCTAACCATACTATATCATTAGGTAAGTTGATTTTATAACAATAATAGAAACAATCAAAATTACAAGCATTTTTCCAGTTTTTAGGAGTTTCACCATTTACTTTTTTTTCAAAATGAATTCTTTTTCTAGGTATAATAATTTGTAGTTTTTTATTTCTCCACTTTCTAAAATATTGTGTGTTAATTTTGCTACTAGGAAATATTAATATAAATGGTTTATCTAATTCATATAGTCTATTCATAACTTCTTTAGATTTAGAAAATGGAGGATTAGAAACAATTATATCTCCTCTATCTTCTTCAAAAAAGTCAATCTCTTCGTGTATAACATTAAAACCTAATTCTTGTAAATATGTTCCACTTTTGCCATCACCATAGAATGCTTCCCATATAACTTTATCTGCTGGTATAAATTCTTTAATATTTTCCCAAGCGTGTTTAGGAGTCATATAGTCATCGTGTTTAATAAATGTTTTTGTATGAAATCCAGCCATAATTATTTATAAGATATTTATTTATTTATAACTTTTTATAAAATCAATTTTGTTTTTCAATTAAATTTGTATTAAGATAAAATTGAATAAAAATATTATACTATCAATTATAGTATCTATAGATTAACTTATGAAAAATATAATTGATAAATGTATAGGAGGTAATGATTATTATATTATATGTATTATGAAAAAAGGTATAACATTTAGAAAATCTTTTGATAAAGAAAAATACACTTTAAAAGATGTAATAAAGATAAGAGATATTTTATTAAATGATATAACAGATATTGTGTTCTTAGAATAATTTATTTTTAAACTTAAAAATGATTGATAATTATTAGATAATTGATAGTTATACTT
>Ga0209535_1000467_pt1 | contig 28668 bp, 46 predicted proteins | sample LinPmetageLP28_FD_184041 | JGI IMG/M metagenome (GOLD analysis project Ga0209535, IMG submission 184041) | Marine viral communities from the Pacific Ocean - LP-28 (SPAdes) (version 2) | ecosystem: Environmental > Aquatic > Marine > Oceanic | place: Pacific Ocean | collected 2009-08-22
TATTCATAGGCATAGGCTTAGGCATAGGCATAGGCTTAGGCATAGGCATAGGCTTAGGCATATTCATAGGCTTAGGCATATTCATAGGCATAGGCTTAGGCATAGGCATTGCCATAGGCATAGGCATAGCTTTAGGCATAGGCATATTCATAGGCTCAGGCATTGCCACAGGCTCAGGCTCAGGCTCAGGTTTAGGCATAGGCATAGCCATAGCCATAGGCATAGCCATAGCCATAGCCATAGGCATAGCCATAGTCATAGGCATAGGCATAGGCTTAGGCATAGGCATTGCCATAGGCATAGGCATAGGCATAGGCATTGCCATAGGCATAGGCTTAGGCATAGGCATTGCCATAGGCATAGGCATAGGCATAGGCATAGGCATTGCCATATTCATGCGCATTGACATTTTTCCCATAACTTAATCCTCAAAATTTTCACCAACCCCGTAATCTAAAGTTAATTCGGAGCCTGCCTCAATAGCTTTAATAGCATAGAAGACCATACATTCATTGTAATCATCAATAAAATAGTTAATATTACCTCCGTCGTCTGAATGGTTGTACATTGCCGCGTGACCAAAGCCAATTACAGAGTATTCATCTGAAAATGCATAACAATGTGAATGTATTGCTGTTTCTTCGGTTTCTTGATACGGAAGATAAAGCATAGGAGATTCTTCTATTAAATCTCCTACGTTTAAGGCTTCTTTTGTAAACACACCATAGCGATGAATATTTGATTTTTTGATACAGATATTAGGCCCGGTAAAGAGGTCCGTTTTTAAAAGATTAGGTGACATGCAACAAAAGTAGTTACTTATAATTTTATAGCAAACTGCTTATGTATAAGGAGCATTTAATAACTAAAAATGAATTTATAAAATTTAGATAATGAAGTTAGTTGTCAAAAGGAAATTAGCTCATAGTTTTTTTTACGGCCTTTCTTTTGGCAGCACCAAGTCGCTTAGCTCTTGCTTTAGCTTTAATATCTTTTTTAATAGCGGCTGGAGTCGCATTAGCTTTTACAGCTTTTGTAGCTTGCCTAGATTTCTTTTTAGCAGCAGCAGCTTTTACAGTTTTTCGTTCAGCTAATGTTTGATGCTTTGTAGCAGTGGCGGCTTTGCTTGCTTTTGAAGCTTTCTTTTTAGCAGCAGTGAATTTGTCAGCTCTAGCTTTAGCTTTAATATCTTTTTTAATAGCTGCTGGAGTTGGATTAGCTTTTACAGCTTTTGTGGCTTGTCTAGATTTCTTTTTAGCAGCAGATGCTTTGGCAGCTTTTTCTTGTGCAACTTGTTTTTTATTAATAGCTTTGACTTCTACAGACCCTCTTTTTTTAGTGGTAGTTTTATTCCCTTTCGCATTTGTACGGGACATAGAAGTAACACGACCTTTATCGTTTTTGGTGAAAGTTTTTGTAGCACCTCTTTTAGTGGTTTTATTTTGCATAACGATAAAATTATCAGATAAGATAATTCTATCAATTAATTAAAATACTCCTGGGATAATATCGCCAGTCAAAGCATAAGCACCAATTGCAGCAATGATGCCTAGCATTGCCAAACGGCCATTTAGTTTTTCAGCTTTAGTGTTGTGGTCCATGGTGATCTCCATTACTTGCATTTGTGGTTCTTTGGCGTAGATATTGGTTCTTCCGCCGTCTTCAATAATAGTAGTCATTACTTATGTATTGTTTTATTAAGCATCTTAAGTATAACCTCATATTCTTGGTAACGAGGGTTTTTGATTGAGATATTGCGCTGCATATAAAATACAATTGCAGCTCGTAAATCGCTTAGTTGTTCTTGATTGAAGTTCATAGTTAAGGCCCTCATTAAGAGAGCCTAACAAACAATAAGTATCAGGCATCTTGTAGTGATTGAACTGTGTTCGTAAGTTGACTTACGTCACGCAGTCCTTCTACAGAGAACCATGGGGCGTTTGCCCAGCTAAAGCCTTCACCCATAGTGCTATCAGGTGCAGTGATATACCAGTGACAAGAAACGTCAGGCACATCAACAGCACACTTAGACCAGTCGTCGCTCCACTGTGGGACTTGCACCCACATCAATGCAGCAAACATAAAAGTGAGTAGTGATTTAATCATTGCGTAATCTCCGTAAGATTAATTCGTCTATTGAGAATGATCCGCCACCATTGAGAACAATGTTAGCTGCTCCTCCCCAGTAGAGAACTAATAGTTCAAGCAGATAGATGTTGAATCCTGATGTCATAATCGCGTGGTATATACCAAACGATACCGTTCCTAAAACGGCTAATGCTCCGATGCGTGTGCCAAGACCAGTGATTAGTAACCAACTTCCACCAATCTCAGCGAATGCTGCGATATAGGACAGGAAGATAGGAAACGGTAGATGCAGTGGTCTGACAAATGCGTCAGCAAAGTTCTCAATGCTATCTAGCTTCTCATATCCGTGATGGATAAGCATAATGCCTATTGATAAGCGAAGCAGTAAGAACCCTAGTGACTGAATCATAGTGCGTTGCCTCGTGGTAGAACTTCTTCTGGGAAGATAAAGTTCTCGTGAGGTTGATCAACAGGTGCAAGCCAAGCACGCAGACCTTCGTTAAGCAAGATGTTCTTTGTATAGAACGTCTCAAACTCAGGATCTTCTGCTGCTCGTATCTCTTGACTTACAAAATCGTAAGCACGAAGATTAAGAGCCAGACCGATAATACCAATGGAGCTTGTCCATAGCCCCATAACAGGTACAAACAGCATAAAGAAATGAAGCCAGCGCTTATTACTGAAAGCAATACCGAAGATTTGCGACCAAAAGCGATTGGCAGTGACCATCGAATAAGTCTCCTCTTCTTGCGTGCTATCGAACGCTTTAAACGTATTAGCTTGATCACCATCTTCATACAAAGTATTTTCAACAGTTACGCCATGAATAGCGGAGAGCAAAGCACCACCAAGGATGCCAGCTACTCCCATCATGTGGAATGGATTAAGCGTCCAGTTATGGAAGCCTTGTAAGAACAGAAGGAAGCGGAAGATTGCTGCGACACCAAATGATGGTGCGAAGAACCAGCTGCTCTGTCCTAGTGGATAGATAAGGAATACGCTGACAAATACAGCGATAGGTCCAGAGAATGCAATTGCGTTGTACGGACGGATGCCGACAAGCCTGCTGATTTCGAATTGCCGAAGCATGAAACCAATCAGTGCAAATGCACCGTGGAGAGCAACAAAGGTCCAAAGCCCTCCAAGTTGACACCAGCGGACGAAGTCGCCTTGAGACTCAGGACCCCAAAGTAGAAGAAGAGAATGACCCATAGCATCAGCAGGCGTCGAGACAGCTGACGTGAGAAAATTAGCGCCTTCAAGATAAGAAGACGCCAACCCGTGGGTATACCAGCTCGTGACAAAGGTGGTGCCAGTAAGCCAGCCACCAATGGCCAGATAAGCAGTAGGTAGAAGTAAGAGTCCAGACCAGCCAATAAAGACGAAGCGATCGCGTTTAAGCCAGTCGTCAATGAGATCAAAGTAACCTCTCTTAGGAGCAGATAATGTCGTTGTAGTCATTCAGATAACACCAGATAAAATTTAGTTTGATCTGATGGTGCATTCTCATAGGAAGAGATATCACCGTAGATTTTGTGGTCCTTATAGCCAACCATACGACCCTTAGTGTTCATAAGGGCTGGCATAAAAGCAATTACGAAGAATACAGCTGGAGCACCGACAAGCAGTGCACCGCCGATTACATAATAAGTGAGAAGTTCAATCATTTGTGATATATAAGAGTTACAATAGAAGGGTAAGTAATACCCGTAATTAGAAGTGAAGACCTGCAGTATATGCAGGCAATCGTTAAGCAAAGATAGTTTTCACAAAAGAACTTTAAAGAGCGGAAAGATTAGCCTGCAAGCCAAATGTAAAGAGTGTTCTACCAAAGTTCGAAAGAAATATTGGAAGCCTCACTCATCAATCAGACTAAAGCTAAAACTTACTCAAGCTGAAGTAGATGCAATAACAGCACCTGGTGCTTGTGAATGTTGTGGAGCTACAGACAGAAAGCTGTGTATAGACCACAATCACGATACTGAAAAACCTAGAGGCTTACTGTGTCACAATTGCAACACTGCTCTAGGTTTATTAGGAGATAGCCTTTCGACTATCCAATCACTCAGCCGATACTTGGCGCAACGAGAGCCACTGGTGTAGATGTGGCAGCTGCCAAATCCAGTGGGAAATTATGTGCGTTTCTTTCGTGCATAACTTCTAATCCAAGTCCAGCACGGTTTAAAACGTCTGCCCAGGTGTTGAGGACTTTACCTTGACTGTCTTGAATCGACTGGTTAAAGTTGAAGCCGTTGAGGTTAAAAGCCATGGTGCTAACACCAAGAGCTGTAAACCAGATTCCAACCACTGGGAAAGCAGCAAGGAAGAAGTGAAGGCTACGGCTGTTGTTAAAAGAAGCGTATTGGAAGATAAGTCGACCAAAGTAGCCATGAGCGGCAACAATGTTGTAGGTCTCTTCTTCTTGTCCGAACTTGTAGCCATAGTTTTGTGATTCAGTTTCAGTGGTTTCACGCACCAATGAACTGGTAACGAGTGAGCCGTGCATCGCAGAGAACAGTGAGCCACCGAATACACCTGCTACTCCCAACATGTGGAAGGGGTGCATGAGGATGTTGTGCTCTGCTTGGAACACCAACATATAGTTGAAGGTTCCGCTAATGCCCAAAGGCATTGCATCAGAGAAAGAACCCTGACCGAAGGGATAAACGAGGAAGACTGCGGATGCTGCTGCAACAGGTGCAGAGTAAGCAACACAGATCCAGGGGCGCATACCTAACCGGTAGCTAAGTTCCCATTCTCGTCCCATGTAAGCGTAGATACCAATGAGGAAGTGGAACACAACGAGCTGGAAAGGTCCGCCGTTGTAGAGCCATTCGTCAAGGGTTGCAGCTTCCCAGATGGGATAGAAGTGCAGTCCGATAGCGTTCGAAGACGGGACAACTGCTCCTGAAATAATGTTATTTCCGTAAAGGAGCGATCCAGCAACTGGTTCACGTATGCCATCGATATCTACAGGTGGTGCGCCAACGAAGGCGATAATGAAGCAAATGGTTGCAGCAAGCAACGTAGGAATCATCAACACGCCAAACCAACCCACATAGAGGCGGTTGTCTGTTGATGTTACCCACTTGCAAAACTGCTCCCAGTTAGAAGTAGCGCCTGAGCGCTGTAATACTGTTGAAGCCATTGAATTAATGCGGTGTTTTGTTTATTGGGTAATACTCGCGTGTGGTTAACGCTACTTAACAATCATAGTCTAATTGTTAGTAAAAGAACACAAGTAAATATACTCAAAGGTCGAGATCTTGGGTTCTAATTTTATAGTCTCGTTGGAAATCTCTGGATTGCTTGCGTTCTTTAAGCTGATGTTCGAGATGAGAGGAAAATCCTTTCGTAGTTGGATGTTTAATAGTCTTTGACATTCTTTTCTCCTATTTAGTATTAGTTAGAAGCACAGAATGCTCCTAACTTGATATAACTATACTTTGAAATTAGGGCGATCAACACATAATAAGGTTATTCGTATCCTTTATCCAATGTTTGAATTGTGTTTTTAAGAATACTTGAATCGGAAGTCCCGAAAGGTGAATTAGCAATAGAAATAGACGTCCAAATTTCTGATTCAATTGGTAAAGGCAAGTGATAGCAATCAATTTCATTTTCATAACCGCTGTTATGAAACAACCAATTGTCAACGACTTCAATTTCAGAAGGAATGACATCCATTCCAGTACGTTCTCCTAAAGCTGTTGCTAAAGTTTGACGTTGATCCTTTGTGAGAGGCATTTTAGATGTTGTCAATTTAGTCAAAGAGGTGGAACTAAAGGTAAGTGAAGCTTACATAATCTACACCTGGGTGCGTAAGTCCGATTGCTAATGCTGCTCCGTACGATAAGTCAAGCTCGCGAGCACCAATAAAGGGGCCACGATCGTTGATACGTACATCCACGCATCCTTGGTAACAAACACGTAATTTTGTACCGAAAGGTAGCGTCTTATGTGCGGCGGTATGTCCGTACATATTGTAAGTTTCGCCGTTGGCTGTTGTTCTGCCGTGGAAATAGCCACCGTACCAGGAAGAAAGCATGGAGCCTCCTGCCTGGACGGATGTGCCGAGGCTGAACATTGCAGCAGCAGCGAGAGTACTAATAGATTTAATAAACATTTAATTGATAACATTATTTTCTAAACCTTAAGCTAACTAATAGGGAGCACAATTAAGTACTCCCAATCGTATAACTATCACGCAGTAACTAAGTCACGTGCGATTGTGAAGGCTTTCTTGCTAATCTGAGCACCAATACCGAATGTGCCACGTGCAAACTGAGCACGAGTTTTAGCAGCGGTCTGATTACGAGTGCTTGTTTCTATTTGGGTAATAGCATTGAAGCCATTCCAAAGAGAGAACGAGGCATACTCTGCACCATAGCCAGCACGGAATGCTTGCTCTAGCTTCTGACGTTTACGTAGGACATCACCTTCGTCTACGTTATATACCTCATCAACGAACTCGTTGAACTGAGACATATTCATAGCTGTACGTGAGAACTCACGCATCAGGTCACATTCATGAGCAAAGTCTTGACGCGATACATCAATGCTGTTGATAAGAGCATCGAAGTTTGCGTTGGCAGTGCCCTTGTGAGTAATGCTTGAAGAAGCACCTGTGTCACGCAAGGCAGCAGTCAGTGTGTTTTGACAGACAACACGGATGTTGGTGAACTTTGCACCACAACCGGTCTTGCCGTCATGACCTAAGTAGCCGACGATGCGTCGTTTGACAGTGTCGCCAGGGACGATGTCCGTCTCCGCACCACGGAGTGTGGCGGTAAAGCATACTTTGGCTCCGTCTGATAGAACGATGACGCAGTCCATGTCTGCCTCTTCACGGATAAACTCCGCCATGCGAAGCAGCGATTCGTTTTGAACGATTTCGTATTGCTTGGTAACGACACCGAGCAAAGCTTGGGTGTCAGTACGGACAACTCCGTAGACACCTGCTTTGCCGTGTTGAGGCTCGTCTTCACCAGTAATGACTGGATAGTAAAGCTCTCGCTTCTCGACAGAAAATAGTGCGTCTGCTGTTTCAAACGCCTCTCGCGCTGGAAGCGTGCCAGGGGTGACAACCCCCTGCCCGTGCCATGCACGTTCGCCATTGCCGAGCCAGCCAGATGTGAAATTTGCGGACATTTTGATGTAGCCATGTATTGGACATAAGTTGTAAAAGGCCCCGTTAGGGGTCCTCCAAAGTATGGCTATTAAATTAAAAAGATCAACGACAAATATACGACGTGTGGAAACAATTAAGTTTCATTAAGTGTATCAACGGCAGCATTATGATTATTCAGCAAACAGAGCAGAAGCTTTTTTTGACATTTCAAACTCTCCTGTGTATATTCCAGTTCGACAGGAAGTAATGTGTTTACACGTAAAGCAATCTTGTCCATAACAGTCTTTTTTTAGACGTCTGTCTTGTGTTATTTGTTTGAATTTAAATAAATGAGAAACGTAAGGACAAGAATCGGAGCACTTGTGAATATGACAACGAGCACACTCATACAAGACCTCGGACATTGTCATGTCCATCGCATTTGCAAAATCTTTTAGGACAGCATGACACTCTTCCGACATCTGTACTTGTACTTTTTTCATGTTTGACGGGTATCAAACTTACAGCATTCACTTGTGTTTGACTTTGTTTTTAGTAAGTGCTGATATTTGTCATCGATTTCCCAGTGGTCTTTATAGAGTCCAGTTCGACACGCAAGCTGATGTTTGCAGCACCGACACAGGTAGCCATAGCATTGTTTTGCAGAACGCTTATCAGGAAGTATTTCGTGTTTACGGAGTAATTCCTCTGATAAGTCGCAGACTTGAGAAGAGGCGTGTATGTGCTGTTTTGCAGCTTCATACATCAGCTCTCCCATGGTCATGCCCCAATATGCACAGTACTCTTTGAGGACTACAGCAAATTGTTCGTCAACCTTGACGTCGATCCGCTGCATAAAAGCGAATATGAGAATGAATCCTTTTGAACATAGGGGCAATGAGCCCAATCGGACACTATTTGAGCAAATTAGTTCTCGGTAAAGTTTTATTAAGTGTACATTTCTTCTTCAATTATGTAGCAATAGCACAACCGTGGTTTTTTGCTTGTATTCAGCTGCAAGGGAAGGGAAGTGCTCATAGAGTACCCCAATAGAATTATGGAAAAACTACGTTTGCTACGCTTCTCTCTTATATATCTCTTTTTTAATGCACCTCTCTTCTATTTATTTAATGCTTATATAGAGAATTAGCGTAGTTAGCGTAGCTTTTTAATAGCAGATACTAAAAAACCCAGTACTTGACTGGGCTTTGGATGCTACCCAATGACTGGCTTAAAGTTGAACGCTCCTTTTATGCCTTTTTTATAGTTATCTACATATTCATTTGCGTCTGTTGTAGGTCGAAATGGATTTGCCTCTTGGGGATTGAAAGCCATATCTTGAAAATTACTCTTGAAAGGAGATAAATTTCCACCAGGTCCATAGGTTTTTGCCCAGTTGTTGCTTACTTCTCTTGCATTAACAAGAGCGGCAGACGGTTTATAAGGTTCGTCAGGGGTTAGAGCAGTTTCAGTCTGTTCATCATCAGTAATGTCAGCAACCGGAGTTTTATCTTGCTCGGGTCCGTTCTGCATGTACTCAAGGAGATCATTAACATCATCCTTATTGTTGACGTTGTTAATTCCTAATGCTTTAGCAGCGTCACGAGTTTGACCGTACGAGTAATCATATAGAGCATTGGTGTAACCGTATGAATTACGGTTGCCATAGTCTTCAGCACTGCCGTCATCACCGATGCGATCAGCAATGTGTCCATCGGAATACTTCATATTCGATGGATCACGATAGTTCCAACTCTTGCCATCAATACTGAACTCGTCTTTTTGAACACGGCCATTGATGCCGTATTTAGGGTTGTAGTTTTTATCGTCCTTAAAAGCGTTATAACCCATGGATAAATAGAAGCAGTATTTCTATTTTACTTGGTCTTGAGTTGTTTTTTTAGGTATGTAGTAAAGAGGCTCGTCAAGATAATCGCAGACAAGTTCTGCTAGTTCCCAATAATGAGTAAACCAGTCGGCTATTAGTCCTGAGTGGGGTAGTACATGATATCGATATTCGACATCATCTATCTCGTCAAGAATTTTATCGCGTAGTTCCTGCTTGTTCATTCATAAAGTCTAAGCATAAATAGTAATTAGTGCTGTCTATTAGCTTCAGTTACTTGTTTAATGTTTATAGAATTAGAAAGAAGTAAGTAATACTTATGCGAATTAAATAACCATAGGTATGTGTATGAGTGTATGCAAATAGGAAATCACAGGTATTAAGACAATCTCCGGGATTAATTTCTAAAACAGATAGACCTGGACCGTCTTATTTGACCCAATTGAATGCAATAGTTAATCAAAAAGAAGAGCCAGAGCTTTATAGAGCATTAGCTGCAGAACCTGGTGATCACGCACACCATAAAGTAATTTTAGAAACGTTAGATCGTTTGTTTGATGGTTTAGATCAGCCATCTCAGGAGAAATTGCGAGACTATATTGTTAACAGTCATGGCATGGCTATTGGAAATAATATAAGGAATTTAGTCAACATGCCAGGAGAAATACATCAAGGTGGGATTCACTCATGGGCAAGGGATCAGGGATATGAAATTGATGCAAAACACAATCCGAAAGGATTAGCGTTAGATATATTAGAAGCAGCTACAGTACCGGATGTAAATTATCGGATGCATGTAGCTGATAAATACATGACGGAAGCTGTCCCTGCAATGAATCACAAAATCAATCAGTTACTGACTGATCATTACAGTAATCAAAAACGTTTTGCAGATGCAAATGTTTTAGATAAATACAATAAGTTAAAAGCTGGTGCAGGCGTACGTTCCGATAGTCCAGGCACTAGCCGTGAGCGTGTGTTGCATATTGATAGTGGTGGTGGTGATGTCTCTATTGGAGAAGACGTATTGCGTTCCAATGGTAAGAATGGAAACGGCAACGGCAAAGGCAAGGGCAACGGTAAACACTAAGCTAGTTCCAGCAACTTAGATATTCATCAGTTGGAACTAGGATTGTTTCCGTCAGCGGAATACGTGTCATTGATATTTGGTCTACGTCCATATAATCAACAGTCATAACGCCAGGGCTGGTTTCGATTGCACCGACGATAAACACTGACATAAGTAATGTGCACATATTTATTGCATGTATAGAACACTAAAAAATAGGCTAGCCAATAGGCCAGCCATATGTGTCAGTTGACAGGAAGGTTTGATTCGATTGTTTGAATCGCCTCGCGCAATGTTGCACCTGCATAGCCAGATGCACCTGGAAAAAACTCTGTAGGCTCTGCATAGATGTCCTCTTGTGACTGAGGCCAGCTAAGAGGACGTGCCTTGCGACAGTAGCCTTCAGAGAGACGCATCATCGTGAGCAGATGATCAAGTTGATGTCTAGGAATAGAGACCATCTCAAATTCAAAGTTCATGTGTTCCGTATAGGGGACACGAAGAACTAAACCGCCCATTAGGGCGGAATGTGTTTTAAACGACCCATGCGAGATTTGAACTCGCGATACCACCGTGACAGGGTGGCGTGATAACCGCTTCACTAATGGGTCTAGTGGGGGCATGGGGTTTAAGACCCCAGTACCTAGTAATTACTGTTGGAAGCAATAAGTAAATAGCGAATTCATTACATGGCTGGTTGAACGTAGTTCCATCCAGAATGCTTCTAGTTCGAGGCGCTTGTGATCACCTCGGTAGCTCTGGAGTGTTGCGTAGTAATGAGGGGCCATTTCTTGCAACTCACGTATGACACGAGGTACATTTTCGTCTGCAATGACAGGGCCTCCTTGGCAGGCTTGCATGACATGAGTAGCTTCATGGGAAACAACTTCCCAGACAGCATCGGCGTCTTGCATATCGACTGCGTTCTTGCAGACAGCCATTAAGTCAATACTGTTTTCTTGGTCCAATCTGTAATAACCCATTACTCCTTCTTGAGAGCAATGTTGAATTGAGACGGTAGTACCCGTCTTTTCTACAAGTTCTACAAGTGAATTGACATCTTGCCAGGATGTTGCACTTGCAGGCAATGCAAGAGCTAGTCCAGCAAGGACAGAGAATATTTGTTTGATCATTTTATTAATTCGCTTTAGTGGAGTGTGGGTATAAGGATTCCAAAAATCATGCCTAGGCAGTACATAGCCAGGCCGTAAATAACAGTCGTTTCCTTCATATAAGACTATACTCTACGTTATTAATTTAGCGTGATCTATAGTCCATAGGGAAATACTTGTTCAGGATGTGCAGCCCAATAGTCATCATTTTTTCTGAGATGGACGGCGTCGATGCCTTGCATCTGAGCGCCTTGAATGTTGTAAGGGGAGTCATCAAATAGTGTCCCGACTTGGCGGTAATCTTCTTGTAGTTTTTGAAGCATTGCTTGCTTAGCAACACCGGATGGTTCACCACCAGTGCTCAGCATGATTTGGTCAAACGGTACGTTGTTCCGTTGGAGCCATTCAATAGTTTCTTGAAGACGTTCAGCAGGACGTGCTGTAGCGATAGCAATACGGTCGCCCTTGCTTGCAAGTAATTGCGCAAGTTCTACGACTGCTTCGTCAGCAGGGAAGTCCCGTGCTGCGTCAAAGAACTGATCTTTAGTCAGACCAGTGTTGTCAAAGCCTTCAGGCTTACGAGTAAGAGTGTCATCTACATCAAATGCATGAACGATTGCTTGCTTATCAGCAGGTGTTAGTTCAGCTCCCTTGAAAAGATCGGCGGCAAATCGTCTCATATCTCTATTTAAGTAGATATTATTTATTGTAGTAATGTTGATAAAATTAATAGATACAAGTCATATGTAATATGTCAAGAATAAGTCTTGCTAAACAGTTAGGAGGAGATCGTTTAGAAGCAGCTGCAGATGCATTGCTTAACGACCTGACGGGCTCTACCCGTTATGGCAAGACAAGGGAGATGGATTATGTCTTCCCTGGAGATCGTCTGACTGCAGATAATGTTGATGAGAGCATCACTCGTCTTGGCGCACGTAATCCCGCAAAGCTCACGTATGGGCCTGATGGCAGCATCGTGGGAATTGAGGGAGGAGACGTTATACGCAACAAGAAGGGAGGGATCAACATTGATCAAGTGCCGTCCCCCTATGGGAGGGACTACGTCAAGTACAGCCCTTCAGTAGTCGATAGCACTACAAGTGAACTAGTAGAAGCTCAGTTGTATCCAGAGCGCTTTACAGGCGCTACAGGCCAGCTAGGAGCTGCAAGAGATATGGGCTTAGCCCACAGGTACAACGACTACGAGGGATATAGGGCAATTAATGACCGTATGGAGGTCACACCGGAGGCATTGGCGCGGTTTGGTGCAGTAGTCACCAAAGGAAAGGCAGATAAGCCGATCGCGACAGCAATGTCAGGTGGAGGTGCCATCCTCGGAAGCCGTGGAGACACCGTGTTGATTCCAGGGACAGACAAGGTATTCAGTTCATTACCCAGTGATGAGAAGGCTGCTTATTTAGGTGAGAGAGGAGATGTCTTTCTTAATCAGTGGCTACAGCAAAAGGGTGGTTCGATGGGAACAGCACAGTCAGTGATATTCCCTCCTGGGCGACCTAGCCATATGGACCACATTCAATCGCTGTCCAGCAGCATTGATGCAAAAGGTCCGGCAGGGTGGGGTTATAGCGATGATCCAACTAACTTCAGCTATCTAGACGCTGACTACAACGTCAATACAAAGCTGAACTACGACTTACAGACGGTGCATCAGCTCGGTCGGTTGGCCGACACCATGCGTCAAGACGGATATGGAGCACGGCTACCGAAGAACCTCACTGATAAGGAGTTAGGCGATCCAGACCGTAAGCGTCTGTCTCAGAATGAAGCCATTGGTGAGTTGGTCATGAAGACCATTCCACCTACGGCAGACACAAAGGAACTGGAGTACGCCTTGGGGATGCTCCGTCAAGCAGAGCGTGAGCAAATGCAGTGGAGTGGAGGGTTAGCTAGCTGAACTCATCCATCCCTTGCATGTATTGAAGGGTAGGGCCATAGGCGGCTTGAATCTCGCGTGTCAAAGCTTTAATTTTAAAAGCATTGTGTGCAGCACGAGCAGTAGAAATTGCGGATATATCGCGTGTTTTTGCAGCTAAATTAACATCTTGTTGAATTGATGCCAGATCAGATAAACGTTGTCTATTTAAGTTCATATGATTTAAGCTCGTATAATGTCATCCATATTAAAAGGAATAGAAACTCCTGCGGCAGCGGCTACATCGCGTTGCCTCTGACGTTCCATCACTTTTGCAATTTCAGCTTGTTGAGCTTTGGCTTTTGCTTGAGATGCTCTCAATTGTTGAGCCATATCTTGAAGGATTTTATTGTCTCCGGCAAAACGGTCAATATTCATAGCAAAACCACACAGTATTTATATTCTATAATTTTCCATCAACTACAGAAATGTGTGGTGTTGAGGTATATCCGTCAAATTCACCCTTGAGGACAGGGATGTGGATATTTTCTGTGACCCATCGGCAGTCTTCTTCTGTTGGTCCAGTGACCATGCGGTCGCCAGACTTAAGCACAGAAGTAAAAAGGCCAAACCTTGACTTTTGGATTGAAAACTCATATGTTTCTTTAGCTTTTCGTGGCATGTGTATATTTAAGCTCTGTCTAGTTTAGTAAAAAATGCAAAAAAGTGGCCCTCATTAGAGGACCACATTGATCATTAAGATACAGCTTCGAGAACAGGAGCTTCGTCGATAACGACGTCAACTGCTTCTTCTTTCTTGAGAGGACCGTAGCCACCACTCATCACAACAGCGTTGTTGAGTTTGAGCTCAGGGCGACGGCGGAAAGCAGAGGTACCAGTCTTTTTGTCAACGTAGGTTTCAGAGAAACCAGACAGGTGACCAGTCACAGTGATGCGACGTCCGGTGTTTAACTTGCCTTTTTTGAAGTCGGCAAGCAACCCGTTGTTGCTGTTGATTTTGATGGAGATTGCTTCTGCATCATTGACAAGCTCAGAGAGCAGAGTCAAGGAGAGAAACTCTCCATACTGACCGTCGATGACTTCAGCAAAGGACACTCGACCAGTGATGGTGAGAGCATTGAACTGAGCGTAGGTACGGTCGTTGGAAGTTGTCATGAGAAAGAACTCATATAAAGAACACGAGAAAAAAGAGGACCCATTAGGGTCCGTAGGTTGTTACTCACAACAAGGTGCGGGTATGACAGTGAAATCGTCATCGCACACACTGATTGTCGTCAGGATGTTCATGACTGCCTGTAATTTACCGGCATCTTTTGCCCATCCGACTGCTACAACTGTGTCATTGCTTTCAGCAAGACGTTCTGCTGCTTTTGTGTGCCATTCCATAAGGCTATGGATGATCTCACAGGCAGCAAGCTTGTGCACAATCGGATGATTGATCTCGTCAGTCATATCAGAGAGCTTGTCACGGACAACTTCTGAGACTTCGTCTGCAGTACGTCCGTCATAGGGAGCTGCTTCTTTATCTACAGGCTCCACTTCTTGTTGAGCATTGACCATCAGATCCGCAAGATCTTCGAAGGAAATGCTGTCAGGAGTTGCGCTCATATTTTATGCGTAAAGAACATTAGAAACTTAAGGACCCATTAGGGTCCAAAGTTCTACCTGTGAGCTACTTGCTTAGCGATACGGATGTATTGTTTGCGTTTGTTAGCAAGATAATTAGCCACAATGATGTTCATGGTCTCCATGTGTAGTACATGAGTAAAAAGAGACCCCATTAGGGGCCTCGTGTTCTTAGTGATGAGGTCGGCGGCATAGCCACTCATCTGATTCCATCATCGCTTCACGGATGATGTATGCACGACGTGCCGCTTCTTCGGAAAGCTCTTGATATTCAAGAGTACCGGGGCAGTCATGTGGATCCAGAGGTAATTCAGTCATACCTATATTGTTATGGACAATGGAGTCAAAACCCCCCATTAGGGGGGTCTTATGTGTTACTCAGACGAGCGCAGCACAGAAGTGTGCGTGCTCAGCGTCAGAAATGAAATCACCGATTGCTTCGTTGACAAGAGGTACAGAACCATCATTTAGATGGGTGTACTCCTCTTCTTTCGTGAGGTAGCTGAAGGCGTCTTCGTTCTGAGCAACTACAAGACTGATGCCAGGTACCAGTGTGTCACTGATGATCTGGAAGTCGTAAGTAGTCGCCATAAAGACAGAAGTGATGAAGAACATCAATTCTTAGAGGACCCATTAGGGTCCTAGGCTGTCCATTCTTCGGAAGCTTTCGGCAACAAATCGTGCTCTATTTGGAGCTCGTTGATTGTTTCCTTAAGCTTGTCGGCAGCGCGTTCATATGAGAGTAATCTATTTTGTAGGACAGCGATTTCATCCACTGCTTGTTTCTGTCTGAGCTCTGCATATTTGGCATCTGAGATGACATAGACATCTCCGCCAAAGGGGATTTGAGCCATATCGTTTATTAAATGGAAGGGTGAGAGGTTATAGAAGGACATCCTGCTTCTTTATATATACTGGACTTTACTAAGATAGACTGTCCAGGTCTCTACGTTGGTGTGTAGAACCGTCCTGGTTCTTGGTAATATCCCGAACCATATCGTCGTAGAAGTCGTCGCCAAACTGTCGTCGTACCTTCTTCTCTAGGTCTACTCCACCAAGTACAGATACATCGTTATAGATGATCTGATAAAGGTAGGATAGTGCCTTCTGGTGAGACATACTTTCGACTACTGCGGAAGCATACTCTTCCTTAGCTCTCATGAGCTGTCGTCCTGTTAATGCAGTCATCACTGATATCGTCCGTTAGATGTACGGTTGCGCTTGAAGCTATAAGTTGCAACTGTAGCTGTAGCAAACAGTCCCAACATACCAATGATAGCCAGGATGATTGTAGATGAGTCGTATGTAATCATTAGATGATGATATAAAGAACATGTATAAATAGACCACCCATTAGGGTGGATATTCTTATGGTGCAACCACTGCTATGTCTTCCTTAGGGAAGATGAATGGCAGTAGAACCATAGGGAATGCTAGCACTTCCATGTGGAGACCCACGGTAATTGCTGCATAGATTGGTAGTAGAACTTTCATAGTCTGTGTATAGATAACACAGAAGAAAAGAGAGCTTGTTAATGCTCTAGTTCATGGCAGGAGGAGAGAATCTCCGCTGCTTCTTTATGAGTGATTGTTCCTTGTTGTGTGGCATATGCCAACTCCACTGCCACCTCAGTGCACATAAGTGAACTGTTAGATGGTACGGCAGTTAACAACAGAGGGATAAGTAGTATCGTCTTAATCATTTCTTAATAAGCCTTATATAATACAATGAGGGTACTGATAGTTACATAGTAATGCGTAGAACACCCTCGTATCGAATGGCAGCATCACAGCCAGTAATCGACAATATTATCGATATGGAGAAGATGGAGCCAGGCATACTGTCACAACTGTTGGAAAAGATCCGACAGATTGACGACAGTTATGCACAGGGAGTACGTAATAGGGTAATGGTAGATAGTCCGCAGGGTAATGTTGATACTATGAGAAACACTGTGGGAGCAGTGATAGGTACACCATTGGGACATGGATTACCAGAAGTTGTAGGTGACCCACGGTTGATTGATCAGATAGCAAGGTATGCAGTACCTGCTGCTTCTGCAGGAGTGAGGTATGGAATCCCACTAGCAGCAGCGAGCACATTGGCAGATGCAACGGGTGACTTTTACGATTACATCAGTGAGTACGGTCAAGCATGACTAAAAAACCCCCCGTAAGGGGGGAAGTAAGCTCAAGCCGCGGGGGCGGAGAGAGCGGAAGTGTCAGAGCCTTTAGCGTCTGCGTTGGCATTCATGTTGTTGATAGCCTTCTTAGCTGAGTAGAAGGAGCCACCGAATGCGATGCTATCGATACCACCATCAGCGTGTACTACGCCAATGTCAAAGACGTCGTAGTCGAAATTGTCAGTGTCCGTAGGAACACGGTCGAATAGACGGAGAGACAGGTCAGTACCAGGAATGCGAATCATAGATTTGTATGTATAGAACAATGCCGTATAGGCAAGAAGGAATAGAGAGCGCGTTAGCGCTCAGCAGTTGTGTGTACTGGAGCTATGCAGCCAGAGCTGTCACCCAGTACTTGTACCAAGGCCAGTCACGTTGATAACGTTGACGAAGAGCTGATGCTCTTTCATATGACATTGGAGGGTAGGTCATAGTTGAGACTTGACCGTTACGCTCAACGAGTAGTTGATACATGAGTGAGATATATAAAGAACACGAAGAAATAACCCCCGCGTTAGCAGGGGAACTATGTCTAGAAAGGGATGTCGTCGAACTCAGCTTTCTCCATAGGCTGATCAAGGTAGAGTGGATACTCTTCATCAGGAGCATTACAGTCATAGTTGTAGACAACGCCAACGTAGTTGCCGTCCTCATCTATGTACGTGTAACCGGTGTTACCAAACTGTTGAAGGAAGATCATGATGTAATTATGAGAAGAACACAGTGAAATAAACCACCCCTTAGGGTGGCTATTGTTGTTAGAAGATAAGGTTGTTAATTTGCTGTGATGAAGGGACATAGTCGAGACGAACGTCGTCCCAGTCCTCGAAGGACTTAGCAAATGACTTAGCTTCTTGATACGAGTGGAAGCATTCACGTACAGCGTTGAAGCTGTCGTTACCGCTGATGTCGTAGAAGGTGACTGTGTACATCTGAACGATGTAAAGAACACTCACAGACACAGAGCGCGTTAGCGCTCAATAACCCTCACGAGTTCCCTTAGTGGTAGGTGTGGTAGGTTCACACAACACAGAGGCCGAGAGACATCTAATGTTACGCACAAGTTCTAACGTAAGTTATGAACGACAGTTAGCCAACTGAAGTAACTGGTGCTTACAAATGTGAACGCAAGACGAGAACGAACACAACACAATAGTTAACATTAAATGTTGAACTAAAGATATTGTGTGAGTTCTACTTGCGTGAACAGAAGAATAAACGTGAGCTCAATTGCGCAAGCAATTACGAGCGAACTACAGTTGTAAACAGCGAGCGAAGCGAGCGTGAGAACACTGAGTTCTACTAGTTTATTTTTTTTGTTCCACCGGCCGATCGGGAACAGAGGGTATTAAACATGTCTAAAATTTTGTATCATTTTTAGCCCCCTATAGAGGGTTTTCCCTGCCGATGTATAGATGTTCTTTATATTTTAGTTTTCCACAATCACTACAACTACGTTGTATGGCTGTGTGACGTATTGACAAATTACTGAAAAGTCTGCGTGATTCTGCCTGCTTTGGAGTCGAGCAGTAAAGCTACACAAACTACCGTGGTTTCCTATATACCTTCTTTTTAATTCCTGAGCCCTCTCTACTCCTATGTAATTTATTCAGAAAGGGTTAGATAGGACCGTAGCTAGCGTAGTTTTGTAGTTTGTAGAATAGTAAAAACGTTTAAAGATAAAGAAATGGATCCCCGTAACTCAATAGTTCCAGCAGTGCAGAAAATATCGACTAATTTACGTGTGCCTGGTGGAATTCCTGGTGCAGGCCTTGCGATGTTTGGGGCTCGCGGTGGAAACTTCGGTTTAATAGATGGACCTATTGACAGACTTACAGGAGAGATAGTAAAAGGTGCTATGACAGTGCTTGGTAAAGATACAAAAGACTTTAGTCGAATGTTAAACGGTGAAGCTGTAATACGAAATGTGGGTGGTACGTCATATAACATTTCTACTCCTGAAGGACAACGTGGATATAAAAAAGCTATTGAAGCTGGTAAAAAAGTATCTGTGCCACAAGAGCGTGGTCGTATAGAAACGGAAAGAAAGAACATCAATAATGTTCGACAGAAGGGCACTGCTCTAAGTCCTATGGCAGGAGCAAACAAAATGCTTGATAACCTAGGAGTAACTACGCAGAGGTATGGCAAATTTCAAAGTAATAACCTGCCTGGTTCTGATTACTCTCCAGAGGTTGGAGAAGCCTTATCAAAAATCTATGACACAGAAACTTTACATAAATTTGATGGCAGTGTAAACGATCTTCAGCTATCAGAAGACTTATTTATGGATGGAAGCGGCGTAAAAGGTGACGGACCTTTCTATGGAGTAGACACGGCAAGCTTATACAGTGCTGAAGTCAATCCAATAAACAAACTAAAAGCCGAAGGTTCTCCATTCTTAGTACGAAATGGTGGCTTTTCTGCAACAGATCAGGTTAATCCTAAAAATAAAAACGGAACACGTGCACGCTATGACCAAGAATTCCTAAATAGTGGTGATAATGTCATTGGAGGATTGCGTGCTGCAGACCGATCCAAAGGATTACTCTATGCATCTGGTAAATACTGGCGTGAAAACCCTAATGCTGGACAAGAGGGAGAGAAAGATTTCTTTGAAATCAAGAAGGATGAATATAAGGCCATTAAAAATAGTGATATGGGAGCTCAAGACTTTCTATCGAGCAAATTAGAGCAAACAAAACAAACATTCAAGCCAGATCTGACTGGTCAAAGTAATGCTGTAAGAGATGCTGTCGGATTGACTGCTGATCCATACACATTTACTACTGAAGGTCCAAGTGATGAACGATCAACAAGACTTGGAGAATATATGCTTGGCAAAATTGACGATATTAATCCAAAGCCAACCCTTCGACGTTAGTAAGTAAGACCATATCTGCTTATTAGAAAATAAAAACTATCTACAATAGCAATAGGTTTGTAGATAGTATTGTGAGCACTCTTGAATTTAATGGTGGTCTTAATAATCGCCGTATTGTTACTACTGGGAACATCACTGCTAGTAATGATCCGGCTCAATTAAAGCATGATCTAAATGAGACGCTGATTAAAGGTGCTGAGGTGCTTGCTGCGGGTGATCTTCTCGGAATACCTAAGGATGAGGCTATGGAGAAGTATAGGGAGAAACAAAGAGAAGAATATCTGCAAAAGAAGATGGGACGAGAGGCATATCTGAAATATAAAGGAAAAGATTTCGCTGTAAACGTAGAGGATGATGAACTAGTACGCGATTCAAGGAAGTATGAGCGTGGATTCCAAAAGGAAATGCCACAACGGGAAGCAGATGCCTTTTCAGATGCAGAATACGGTTCAAATGAGGCGGATCTTCAGCAAGTAAGTTCAGATCGTGTTGAAAGCATCCAACAACAGGACCAATCCGGGTTAGGTCGGTCAGATCGTGTCGATAAGAAGTTCCGTGGAGCACGAAGAGACAATTCACCTTACAAAGTCAATGTCAATCTGGATGATTCGTTTGAATTAGATGGGACACCACGTGGATTCGTTCAAGGTGAAGTTCAACCAGGACAAATTGTCCCAAGAGGGTTACGTGAAGCTGCCATTTTGCAGGATGCAGAGCTAACAGATCAGAAGCGCTCCCTGCCTATGTATCAGTCATACAGAAGCGGCCCAAGTCGGCGTAATTTTGGAACAGTACTGAAAGATGCCAATGATGACGTAGTAAAAGAGCGGTTATCACGGGTTAAGCGTGCACGACCTGCTGGTCAGACGTTAAATCCTGAAGACGTCATCTCAGTTGACAAATTTGAGACCGCAAGGCGCGCTCGCGAGCGTGGAATCGGTACTGACGGTCCTGAAGAGATGCGTCGTGTGCGAAATACTCCATCACGTGCACAGATTGGACCCGGCAGTGCTTATGACCGTTTGGTAAAAGGAATTGAGAACGGAACAGTTGAACCGACTGAAGAAAACTTCCGTTTGTTGGATCGGATGCTTGAATCTGCTGATCCACAGACAGCTGCTCGTAACACAAGGATCCGTGGACGAGATTTAGTAAAGGATTCACGTCCTGTTAGTGCTGAAGCATCTGCACGTCAGGCACGCAGTCGCAAACAGGCTGAGAAGGATATCGTAAGCCAATTAATTGCAAGTCAGGGTAGTACTCCTGAAATGATTGGTGAAACAGTCATGTCTGATGAGGCTTGGAAGGCTAAAGCACAGAAAGTCATTCCATCACTGCCTATTCGATCCCAAGCTCAGAATATCAGTGGCAATCCTGTCTACCAGATGGTGAATCAGTCTGGTCAGGTAGTTGGACACAGTGATGGGACGAGTTTCTTAGGTGAAGTGAATGATCCGACCAATGCACAGATGCTGAATGCTCCAACACCAGCAGATAAGAGTTTGATGAGCTTCATAGCCGAGAATCTAAATCCAGATTCGAAGGGTGGTGATTTTGATGTCAATATTGGACAAGCTACAAGCACATTTACCGATCGTGCACGAGGATTGACAAAAGGCAGGTTTGGAACTGAAGTTCAAACACTCCCACGTGGAATACGAAGCTTTACTGATGCAAGTCAGGTGATGGGTCGAATTATTCAAGAAGGTCAGGCACAAGGCACTTCATTCAGTAGAAATAATCCTGACAATCCAACTCAACCACTAAAAGTCCCACCAGGTGAGGCACCTACTGTTAGTGACTTGATGAGCACTATGAATATAGATAAGAAAGAGCAAAAGGAACTAGCCAATGCTTTATACATGATGTCTTTGGCAGAAGGCCAAGCTGTAAACCAAGAAGGTAAGCAAAGGTTTGCAGAACGACGTGGGTCTTACCAACCTGTCTATCGTCCAAACGCACAACGTGGAAATGTAAATCTTGGCTTACGTAGTCAAGGGATTGCAGCAGTTGACCTGCCTGATCAGAACATTACTTTCGACAGTCCAGCTGGACGTTTTTACGACGGTGCTGAGGTTGCCTATCTCCCGAATTCCAAGCGTCAGCAAATGGACGGACAGAATGTATATGTTCAAGCAGCACTGAGAAACATACCAGGTGATTTAGATCCAGAGACCCGTGCCCCATTTATTGGTGCTACTAAAGAAGACGGTGAAGGTCGTCAGCAGTACAGAAAAGGATTTGGTAAAGATGTTTCCATTGAAGAAGGATATTCAGCAATGGAAAGAGCACGTAATAAGAAAACAGGTAAAAAGTTTGATCAACGACGAGTGAATCTTGATATTGCACGAGCACGCGGTGTCGAAGCACGTACAGAACGTATGTACGAAGATCAAATGGTTCGTCAGATCATGCAGGAAGTAGATAGCCGTAAAACTGATGAACGCTTCCAACGCGATCTAAACTTAAGCTTCGAGCGTGAACGTATGGAAGAGCGAGTTCTTAAGCAAGGACTTGCTGGTGGCAATGCATTGAACACTGAGATGCAGACAATTAAGCCTGCACCTGTACAACGTTCAATCGCTCCTGACCCTTGGGCACAGCCAGGTCCAAACAGTGAACCAATGGTTAGTGCAGGTGGAGGAATGGGAGGACAACCTCCGCGTCGTCCAGTAGCTGCACTGCCTTATGGATTCTCGGAAGGTAATGAGCAAGGTCCTGATCTAGAACGTAAGCGTGGACCAGGATATAAAACAACTGCTGGTCCAGGTAATGCGCAAGGTCGAGTAGAACGTCGTCTCCGTCAAATGGAAAACCTTCGTACCAATCCTAAGTATCAACGCGGACGCCGTATTGCTTATGGAGTAGGAGGTGCTACTGCATTAGGTAGTATCCTAGGTATAGGCAATGATGACGAACGTGAGGAGCGTTACCAATGAAGTTCTCAAGAGAAAACATTAAACAGGGACTATTAAATCAACAAGCCTCCATTGAAACGCCCGATAGTTTTGCCACTATTGATGGTGCAACAGTTCCTGGACAAAGCATGGAACTCTCAAGTGCTAATCAACGAATGGCTGGTAAGCAAGGTGCTCGTGCACTAGCAATGATGAATAACCCTGACGAACAAGCACGTACTGAAGGTTGGATGCATATGTTCGGTTTGAGTAATCAAGGCATGGAATGGAATCGTGCCAAAAGCATGATGGGGGCTCCACCTCCACCTCCTGTTTAACCTTTAATCAACCAAGCTAAAATAAATAAGAGATCAAATTACTGCCAAATTAATATGTCACTATCACTATTAGCCAGGGCAGCAGGTTTAGCTAAAGGCTTAGTCTTCGGAGCAAAAGGTGTAAAGGGTGCTCAAGCTGCTCAAGCGGCAGCTCGTGGATTGAAGTATCGACAAATGGCTGGTAACGCATTAGTTGATTACATGGGAAATGATCCCAACATGAATATGGCTACTAAAGTTGCAGTAAACTTTGGTCCTGATATTTTCTTTGGTGGTGTACAGGGTGCAATGACACCAGGCGATCTAGGAGACAAATTAATTGCAGGTGTATCAACAGGTGTCGGTGGTGCATTAGGTGGTGTAGGTGCTGTATCCGCACTAGGTAAATATAAGAACAATCAAGGTCTACGGATGATGGCTGAATTTGGAGGAGGTTACGGCGGAGATATGCTTGGACAAATGGGTGGTGATGTTGCACTAAGAGCCAAAGGTGGTGGTACTACACCATGGGAGAAATTACAACAGAATAGTGATCAGGAATATCGAGCAATGATTGAAAGAGAAATGCTTGCTCAATATGGGATCGGTGGGTATAACACTTTAGATCCATTCCTTAGTGAGAACGGGTTAGCGTAATGAGAGAAGGACGTATTAAAAATATTCTTGAGACTCTTCAGCGAGTTAAGTCTGGTGCAGTATCAGCATTCGGAGAAGGTAAGGAAGATCATCGTGCTGCACTGAAGCGTGGCTTAGAAGCGCAAGGAATTGAAACTGATTCCACAATGTGGGAACAGATGATGGGTTCCAACGCCACAGTCACAAGAGCACGTGAACTGATGGGTATGGCAGACCCTGCACAGGTACAAGCACGAAAGAACATGGGCCTAGGGCTCTCAGAAGACAGGGCAACACGGATTGGACAAGTTCTGGGGACGCTTGGTTCTGATGTGGTCCAAGACCGTGGAAGGAGCATATGGTGGCTACTCAATGCACCACAGGCAACAGCAAACGTCCTACAAGACCTTGCACTTAAGAAGCACGCACCAAACTTATATAAAGCTGACGTAGTTCCAGGGGTCAACACTTTTAGGGGTGCTGTCCGAGAAGGTCTAGTTGATGCAGAAAGCGGACTAAATAAAAAAGGGGTAACTACACGAAAAGTACAAGTAGGTAAAAATAAAGCGGGCGAACCTAAGTTCCGTACTGAATACAGGAAGCGCCGCTACGAACCTGGCATTGTGGATGCACTCGCCATCCCAGCTGGACTTGCAGTAAACAGTTCAATTGGTTTACTGAATCCGTTTGGTGGCCAGGAAGGTTATAAAGCTGTATTTGAAAGTGAAGATGATGCAAGTAAGACTTCGAATGTACTTGGAGAAGTAGCAGCTAAGTATGTCCTAGGTAAGACTGGTAACTTGCTCCCATGGGATGAGTTTAAGAAAGTACGTCCTGACGTATCGAAGGGGGAGTACATGGCATACAAAGCATTCAAGTTTGATAACGATGCTGACCTCAACCCATTAGATGGAGATCTTGTCGGACCAGCGGGTGTAATTAAGTACACCGATGAAGGCATTCATGGTCCTGAAATTCAGTTCCTTGGTCGTAGTCTTCCAATCGCTACTGGGATCATGCCAACAGCAGCAGCAATTGCAGGTACTGCATATGGAGCACGTCGTGGTCCTGGTCGTGGATTAGCAACAGGTTTACTTTCTTCAGGAGCAGCAATGCTCACAGGAAACATTATCGAAGGTGAACGCCGTCGTCGTAATGCTGAATCAAACGGTATTGATACAATTTAAAGATAAGGATTAATAAAATGACTGCATACAGTGGCGGCGAGCAAATTCAAAACTATCTAGACCCCAACAGGCCAGACTATGGTGGTATTGTTTTAGCCACATCAGAATCAGGAAGTGCTTTAAAAAGAGCATTAGTGAAACTCAGTGCAGATGTAGCTGGAGCTAAAGAAATGGCTGACGCATCCGAAAAGGCAGCAAAGATGGGAGCGGCTGGTATTGTAGATCGTGCTAATGCTGGAACATTTGCAGCAGGCATAGGAGCATTAGGTCAAGTGGCTAGTGCTGGGATTACTGCATATGGAAATCTGCCAAAGAAAACAGAATTTAGCCAACCAGTACCAGGGGTTCCTGGAGCCCGTGAAACAATTGGTGGTTACGATAGTTATGAAACATTTGATCCAAACAAATATAAGATTGAGATTCCAAAGTCAATAGTTATGGATACTACAGGTGAATATTATTGATAAACTTGATTTATAACCAGTGATATAAACATGGCACGTCAAGCTCCTAGTATTTTTGGCTTTACAGGTTCAAGTGGTAATGTAGATGAACCAGAGTTTTATAATCTTAAATCAGCTGGTACTACAACAAGTGCAGGTTCAGCAGCTGGAAACGTAAGTGTAGCCTCTATCTATGGAGGGCTTAGAGACAATGCACCAGACCATCAAATCATGATTGAGAAGATGGCCCGCATGCGTGCGGAAGAAAAAATTGCAGCAGAAACAGCTAGTGCATTTATGGAGAAAGCGGGTATTCAAGCCGATTCAACATTGAAAATTGCAAAGATGAATAAATCAGCTAGTGATAAGGCAGCATCAGAAACAAGAAAAGGTGGCATATTTAGTGCAATAGGAAGTGTTGCAGCAGCAGCAGCGCCACTCGTATTAGCAGCTTCAGACGAAGATACTAAACATACAATCGATAAGTTAGAGAATGCATGTGAAACCCTTCGACAATTAAAGCCTGTCACCTTCTACTACAAAGAGGAGTACAGCCAACATCCAGAGCGTATGCATTATGGATTTATTGCACAGGATTATCAGAAGGTAATGCCTGATGCAACCTATACGGATTCAACGACTGGGAAGCTTTGCATTGATCCCATTGAACTGATCGGACTGCTTGTACGTGCTAATCAGGAACTAGAAGTACGTGTTACTCGGATGGAAGCAAAACAAGCATTAGCAACTGTGTAAAATAGTAAAAGATATTGCGTTAAAGAACAATGATAGGAGCTTTATTAGGTGGTGCAAATGCAGCTGCTAAAGGGGTTGGGATTGGTACACGCATATTACAAGGCGCAGGTATAGCAAGTGGTACATATGGCTTGTACGAATTAGGTCAAGTTCCGCATAATATCCGTAAAGGTATTTTATCTACAGACTACGATCCAGCAACTAATAAGTATGATACGAATATTTTTCAAGATGTACTAATGAAACTACCAGGAGGAGGAGGAGGTAAAGATACTCTGGTTGACGAAAAAAATAAACAAATTAGAAATGTAGCTTTTAGAAATGGAGTGATCGAGAAAGCAATGAAAAAGGATCCAAGTTTAGTTTATAAACCTGGAATGACACTGAAAGATTTTCAAGTTGCAAATTCTGAAGAGTTAGATATTATTGCATTAAAGGATCGTGCTAAAGCAACAAAGTTTATTAATAAGGAAGCAACTGCCGAAGAACGAAGACGTTACGAGGATAGAGAATATAGACTTGATCAAGATAGGTTAGATCTCCTGACACAGCAGTCAAACAATTTAGAATACCAACGGTCACGTGATCGTAGAGCTGATATGCAGTACAACGAAAATCTTGCACGACTGGATCGCAAAGACCGTAGGACTGCTATCTCAAGTGCAACAGCAGGTCTTGCTGCACTAGCTGCCGCATTTGCTATTTAAAGTAATCTTGATACATACTCCAAGCTTCTTGCATAGAAGTGTTTGCTTGACCGTGGAACCCAGTTCGCCCAGTAGTTGTATTTGGAAGACCTGCCCATTCAGGAGAAAGCTTGCTAATAGCTCCTGAAAATTCATCAAAAGTAGTAAATCTCTGATCAGGATTAACTCCTCTACGTTCTGTTAAATAACGTCCAGCCTTTTGTTGACTTTCTCGTGAGAAGTCTGTAAGTCCAAGAGCTGTAGAGGCTTCATCCCAAGTTGGCTTCATAAATTGGAATGCACCGGCAGCTTCCGAAGTAGTTCCCCAGCCAGTAGGTGCACCTATATTAGGGTGCTTAGATAAGTCTTCAAACTGAGCACCACCAAATCTAGTTGTATATCCTTTATCTCCAAGAGTGCCTTCTACTGATCGAATAACATGCTGCAGTCCACCCCAGCTATCTTTTTCAGTACCATTAGAAGATAACGTTTGAGAAGTAGGAGATTCTGTCGGAGGCTCTGACTTCGTACCATAACCTTCCTTCATACGAGTTTCGATTTCACCTCTTCGTTTATTAATTAAAGCTGTCTGATTGTTGTAGTAAGTATCATCACCACCAAGTTCTCGCAACTGTCGTTTCTCTTGACCAAACAATGCTCCAGCTTCAGTAGCCATCTGCCCTGCTACAGCAAGTGCACCAGCCTTACGCTTGGCTGATTTGACTTTCGATGCAGAATCAATTTGCATCTTCTTGGCTTTCACCTCTGTATCTGCAGCAAGGCGTGTAGCAGCAACTTCAGTTTGGTTTTTAAGAGTAGCCAGCTTTTCTTTCTTACGAAGTTCAGCACCAGTCAAAGCTATTTCACCATAGTTCGGTGAGTTTCTACGTGCTGCTAAGAATGCACGAAGAGTATCGTCAGCAACTGCCCTACCTGCCTGTGAGTAATTACCTTGTGCACCGATACCTTGAAACTTGATCATATCGATTAAACATCTGATATGGCTATTCTAACTTTTGTAGAATGTAGGAAATGTGTGTTAAATAAAAATGTCTAGACCAGCACCTGACCCTAGCATTATGCCCGAATCACAAGGAGGATCCTTTAATTTTAAAAACATCATGGATGATTTTTATAATTACAAAACTGAAGGAGGTGATAGTGATACTGAATTACAGAAACGAGCGTATCAAGGGAATATGGTGCAAAGTGTTCTTGATAGTCAATTGGCTCAGCAGCTTGGTGAATATAATTCTGGGTTAGCACAAGAGAATATGACGCATCAAGCTGATTTAGAGATACGTAATCAGACAGGACTAATGCAAGAAGAGTTTAATTATGGAATGCAGGGGATGGATGCACAATTCCAGTATGGAGAACAAGGATCACAAAATCAGCATGAGCGTGACTTAGGAATGTTATCAGCATCCGGTGAAGAGCAGCGTCTTAATGTTTCAGCACAAGGTGATCAAGATCGTCTGGGTGAAATCGTAAAGGGTGAGCAGGATCGATTGACCAATGATCTAAACAACCAATCATCCGAAGCAATTGCTACTGGAAGGTATGACGCAGATAAAACAATTGCAAGTACACAAGCCGACGCAAGTAAATACGGCGCAGACCAGACAAGAGCAGGAGCAGAAAATGTAGCTACCACACGAGCAGGAGCAGATACAACTGTAGCCGATACACAAGCAGGGGCTTCTATGTACGGAGCCAATCAAGCAGCTGAAGCAGCTAAAGCTGTAGCTAGCACTCAAGCAGGAGCAGATACAACAGTTGCTACCACTCAAGCAGGAGCAAGTACTTATGGAGCGGATCAAGCCAGAGCAGGATCAGAAAATGTAGCTATCACACGAGCAGGAGCAGATACAACAGTTGCTGACACTCAAGCAGGAGCAGCTAAAGATGTAGCGAAAACTCAAGCAGGAGCA